>JACCDW012103927.1_pt1 | contig 70010 bp, 59 predicted proteins | sample 7449781 | NCBI WGS metagenome assembly JACCDW01 (sample SAMN15323449, study PRJNA562643) | freshwater metagenome | isolation source: river surface water | place: USA:Blue River Watershed | collected 2017-08-18
ATGATGCCGCCGAAGATGTTGACCAGGATGGCCTCGACCTTCTTGTTCTTCAGCATGATCTTGAAGGCCTCGGTGACCTTCTCGGGGGTGGCACCGCCGCCCACGTCCAGGAAGTTGGCCGGCTCGCCGCCGAACAGCTTGATGGTGTCCATGGTGGCCATGGCCAGACCGGCACCGTTGACCAGGCAGCCGATGTTGCCGTCCAGGGAGATGTAGGCCAGGTCGAACTTGGAGGCTTCCACTTCGGCCGGGTCTTCTTCGTCCAGGTCGCGCAGGGCCACGATCTCGGGGTGGCGGAACAGGGCGTTGGCGTCAAAGTTGAACTTGGAGTCCAGGGCGATGATGTTGCCCTTGCTGTCGCAGTTCAGGGGGTTGATCTCCACCAGCGACGCGTCGGTGTCCATGTAGCACTTGTAGAGCTTTTGCAGGACGTCGGCGGTTTGGTCGGCAGAGCCGCCGGTCAGGCCGATCGCGTTGGCGATCTTGAGTGCCTGGGCCTGGCCCAGACCGGTCAGAGGGTCGACCATCTCGGTGACGATCTTCTCGGGCGTGCTGTGTGCCACTTCTTCAATGTCCATACCGCCTTCGCTGGACGCGATCACAGCCACTTTCTGGGTGGCGCGGTCAGTCACGAGGGACACGTAATATTCTTTCTTGATGTCGGCGCCGTCTTCGATGTAGAGGCGACGCACCTTCTGGCCTTCGGGGCCGGTCTGGTGGGTCTTGAGCTGCATGCCCAGGATCTGCTCGGCCAGCTCTTTGACCTGCTCGACCGATTTGGCGACTTTCACGCCACCGCCCTTGCCACGGCCACCGGCGTGGATCTGAGCTTTCACGACCCACACGGGACCGCCCAGTTTCTGGGCGGCTTCCACCGCCTCCTGCACCGTGAACGCCGGAATGCCACGCGGCACCGGCACACCAAATTGACGCAAGATTTCCTTGCCTTGGTACTCGTGAATCTTCATGAGGTCTTCTCTCAGAGGGGGGTGGTTGATTGGACCGGCCCGCCAGGGTGATTCGCCCACCGGCAGGGTCTGTACATTGCAGAGCGCGACTGTATCATGCTGCAACGCACAATAATGGGTGATGCTACTTACATCGGCATGACGCAGTGTGTGCCGGAACCCCTCTGAAAGCGCAGCAAATGGCAAAAATCTTCATCGACGGCGAAGCCGGCACCACCGGTCTGCAAATCCGTGAGCGGCTGGCCTTGATGCCGCACATCGAGGTGTTGAGCATTGACCCTGCTCGCCGCAAAGATCCCGAGGCCAAGCGTGAACTCATGGCCGCCGCCGACCTGGTGGTGCTGTGTCTGCACGACGATGCCGCGATCGAGTCGGTGGCCATGATCGATGCCTTGGCGGGCAAAAAGCCCCGCATCGTGGACGCCTCCACCGCCCACCGGACGGCGCCAGGCTGGGTGTACGGCTTTCCCGAGCTGGCCGCTGGCCAGAAAGAGGCCGTGCAAAAGGCCGAGCGCGTGGCCAACCCTGGCTGCTACGCCACCGGCGCCATTGCCCTGATTCGCCCCCTGGTGGACGCGGGCCTGTTGCCCAAGGATTTCCCGGTCTGTCTGCCGTCCGTCAGTGGCTACTCGGGCGGCGGCCGCACCATGATCGAGGATTACGAAGCGGGCAAAGCGCCCCTGTACGAGGCCTACGCCCTGGGCCTCAAGCACAAGCACATTCCTGAAATCCTGCGCTACACCGGCCTGAGCGCCCGGCCCCTGTTTGTGCCTGCGGTGGGCAATTTCCGCCAAGGCATGCTGGTCCAGCTGCCCCTGCACCTGGACCAGCTGCCCGGCAAGCCCAAAGCCGCTGAGCTGCAGGAAGCCCTGCGCGCCCACTATGCGGCCAGCGCCGCACAGGGCGGCTGGGTCAGCGTGGAAGCGCCGACCGACAACGCCAAGCTCGACGCCCTGGCACTCAACGACACCAACAAGCTGGAAATCCGCGTGTTTGCCAACGAAGAAGCGCGCCACGCGGTGCTGTTCGCCCGCTTGGACAACCTGGGCAAAGGCGCCAGCGGTGCGGCGGTGCAGAACATCCAGTTGATGTTGGGGCTTTGACGGGCCTTCAGCCAACGACCTTGCGCACCACCTCGGCGGCAAAGCCGCGGCTGACCAGAAAGCGGATCTGACGGGCTTTTTCCCTGGGCTCGGTGGCTGGCTCGCCAAACTTGCGTGCCCAAACTTCGCGGGCACGTTCCAGTTCGGTACCGCGCAGCTGCTCTAACGCTTCGCTCACGATTTCGCCCGAGAGACCTTTGGCGTGCAGCTCTTGCTTGAGCCGCGCCGTGCCCAATTTGGCTGCGCGGCGGTGGACGACCGATTCGACCACCCGCTCTTCGCTGATGAAGCCCCTGGCCTGCAGCTCGTCGAGCGCCGTGGCCAGCTGGCCGGGTTCGGTTTCGTGCTCGGCCAGCTTGCGTTCCAGCTCCAGCCGGGAGTGCTCGCGCTGGCTCAAAAGCCGCAGGGCGCGGCCTTTGAGGCTGGGTTGGGGGCGCAGGGTCGCCATGGCGTGTTTTGCAGGGGCTTGCCCTGCAGAGGGCTGTGGGCTCAGGCTGCTTCGATTTCGCCGGTGGGACGCAGGGCAATGCCCAGTGAGTCGCGCACCTTGTTCTCGATTTCGATGGCCAGATCGGTGTTCTCGCGCAGGAACTCGCGGGCGTTGTCGCGGCCCTGGCCGATTTTTTCGCCGTTGTAGGCGTACCAGGCACCCGATTTTTCGATGATCTTGGCGGTCACGCCCATGTCGATGATTTCGCCCTCGCGCGAGATGCCTTCGCCAAACAGGATGTCGAACTCGGCCGTCTTGAACGGGGGCGAGACCTTGTTCTTGACCACCTTGACCTTGGTTTCGTTGCCAATCGCTTCGTCGCCCTTCTTGATGGTGCCGGTGCGGCGGATGTCCAGGCGCACCGAGGCGTAGAACTTGAGTGCGTTGCCGCCGGTGGTGGTTTCGGGGCTGCCGAACATCACGCCGATCTTCATGCGGATCTGGTTGATGAAGATGACGGTGCAGTTGGTCTTCTTGATGGTGGCGGTCAGCTTGCGCAGGGCCTGGCTCATCAGGCGGGCCTGCAGGCCGGGCAGGCTGTCGCCCATTTCGCCCTCGATTTCAGCCTTGGGGGTGAGGGCGGCCACCGAGTCCACCACCACCAGGTCCACCGCGCCCGAGCGCACCAGGCTGTCCACGATCTCCAGAGCCTGCTCACCGGTGTCGGGCTGGGAAATCAGCAGGTCCTGCAGGTTCACGCCCAGGTTTTGCGCGTACTGCACGTCCAGCGCATGTTCCGCGTCCACGAAGGCGCAGGTGCCGCCCAGTTTTTGCATTTCGGAGATGACCTGCAGCGTCAGCGTGGTCTTGCCCGAGGATTCCGGGCCGTAGATTTCAATCACGCGGCCGCGCGGCAGGCCGCCGACACCCAGGGCGATGTCCAGACCCAGCGAACCGGTGGACACCACCTGGATGTCCTCGATCAACTCGCCTTCGCCCAGGCGCATGATGGTGCCCTTGCCGAACTGTTTTTCGATCTGGGCCAGGGCGGCTTGCAGGGCTTTGGCTTTTTCGCTGTTCACGTCGCTCATGGAAATCTCCTTGAAAATCAATGATTTGGGTGATCCGTTTTGTGTTTCTTTGCACAAAACTGGATGTGTGAACAGTACTGTAAACGTACAGTACATGGCTGTAAACAGTATTTTTGGTCATCTTGGTTTACCATTTGAGCGTGACCGATCAAACCCTTGACACCCTGCACGACGACCGTTGGCGCCAGAGCCACCTGGGGCGCTGGCTGGGCCATGCCATGCGCCGCTTTGATGCGCGGGTGTTGCAGCTGATGGCCAGCAACGAGGGCGTGCCACTGGCCCTGGCCAACTTGGCCGCGCGCGAACAGATCAGCGCGGCGCACATTCACATCACGCGTCACCTGGCACTGCAGGGCTCGCGCCTGACCGCGCTGGCGCAGGCCGCTGGCATGACCAAGCAGGCCATGGGCAAGCTGGTGGACCAGTGCGAGGCCTGGGGCCTGGTTTTGCGCGAGGACGACCCGCTGGACGCACGCGCCCGGCGCGTGGTGTTCACCGACAGCGGTCTGGCCTGGCTGCAGGCTTTTCAGGACGCGGTGCTGCAGGCGGAGCAGGAATTTCGCGAAGCGGTGGGCCAGGATGTGGCCACGGTGGTGGCCTTGGGGCTGGAGGCGTATGCGCAATGAGCCCCGCCAACGGTGCCAGCATGGGTGAAAACCAGCATGCGTTGACGTGTCATGCACGGGGCAAAGCGCATGGGTTCGACACTAGAATCGAAAAAACCCCCTCTTGCGCAGGGGCATGCCGACCAAGCCGAGACGAGCCGAGGAGAACCCCATGCGAATTCTGATTGCCGAAGATGACCAGGTGCTCGCGGACGGTTTGTTGCGCAGCCTGCGCGGTGCGGGTGCGGCCGTGGACCATGTGGCCAGCGGCTCCGAGGCCGACGCGGCCCTCATGACCAACAACGAATTCGACTTGCTGATCCTGGACCTGGGCCTGCCCAAGATGCACGGTCTGGAAGTGCTCAAACGCCTGCGTGCACGGGGCTCCACCTTGCCGGTGCTCATCCTCACGGCCGCCGACAGCGTGGAAGAGCGCGTCAAGGGTCTGGACTATGGCGCCGACGACTACATGGCCAAACCCTTCAGCCTGCAAGAGCTGGAAGCACGTGTGCGTGCGCTGACGCGCCGTGGCCTCGGCGGCGCCACCTCGCAGATCAAGCATGGCCCGCTGCTCTACGACCAGGCCGGCCGTGTGGCCACCATCGATGGCAAGATGGTCGAGCTGTCGGCACGCGAGCTGGGCCTGCTGGAGGTGCTGTTGCAGCGTGCGGGTCGTCTGGTCAGCAAAGACCAGCTGGTCGAGCGCCTGTGCGAGTGGGGCGAAGAAGTCAGCAACAACGCCATCGAGGTCTACATCCACCGCCTGCGCAAGAAGATCGAAAAAGGTCCGATCCGCATCGCCACCGTGCGCGGCCTGGGGTATTGCCTCGAAAAGATCCCGGGCTGAGCCCCTGCCCTGTCCCGCGCGCCACTGAATCATGAAGTCCCGGGGCTGGAACGGCGGCATTTTCAGGCGCGAGCAGCGCTCGCTGTTTGGCGAGATCCTGGACTGGATGCTCACGCCGCTGCTGCTGCTGTGGCCGATCAGCCTGGCGCTGACCTGGCTGGTGGCGCAAAGCCTGGCCAACAAACCCTTTGACCGTGCCTTGGTCTACAACGTGCAGGCACTCGCACAGCAGGTGCGCGTCGGGCCCGAGCAGCGTGCGCAGTTCAACCTGCCGCAGCCCGCCAGCGAGATTCTGCGTGCCGACGAAACCGATCTGGTGTATTACCAGGTCAAGGGCACGCGCGGCGAGTTTCTGAGCGGCGAACGCGATTTGCCCGATCCACCCAGCGACGAAGACAAAGGCAACAGCTATGAGGTGCGCATCCGCGATGACGAAATGCGCGGCATGGAAGTGCGGGTGGCCTACACCTGGATCCGACTGGACACCAACGGCCACCGTCCGGCGCTGGTGCAGGTGGCCGAAACACGCGAAAAGCGCTCCGTGCTGGCCGCAGAAATCATCAAAGGCGTGATGTTGCCGCAGTTTGCGATCTTGCCGCTGGCGGTGCTGCTGGTGTGGCTGGCGCTGGTGCGCGGTATCGCACCGTTGTCGCAACTCGAAGAGCGCATCCGTGAACGCAAAAGTGACGACCTCAGTCCGCTGGACGACAAGGCAGTCCCCACCGAAGTGGCACCCTTGGTGGTGTCGGTCAACGACCTGCTCACGCGACTCAAAGACTCGATCGCTACGCAAAAGCGTTTTCTGGCCGATGCCGCTCACCAGCTCAAAACGCCGTTGGCCGGCTTGCGCATGCAGGCTGATCTGGCCCAGCGTACCGGCGCCAGTGAAGAAGAACTCAAACGCTCACTGCAGCAGATTGGCCGCGCCAGCGTGGCGGCCACGCACACCGTCAACCAGTTGCTGGCGCTGGCCCGCGCCGAGGGCGGTGGTGCCAGCCTGCCACAGCAGCAATGCAATATGGTCACCATGGCCAGTGAGGTCTTGCTCGACTGCTTTGCACGCGCAGCCGACAAAGGCATTGACCTGGGCTACGACGGCGCCGATGCTGAGCAGCCCGATGTGGTGGTGCAAGGCAACCCCACTTTGCTCAAGGAGATGGTGCGCAACCTGGTGGAAAACGCCATTCACTACACACCCAGCACGTCCGAGCGCCCCGGAGTGGTGACGCTGCGCGTGCTGGTGGACCCCTACAGCAAGGTGCTGGTGCTGCAGGTCGAAGACAACGGGCCGGGCATCCCGGCGACAGAGCGCGAACTCGTGTTCCAGCCGTTTTACCGCGCCCTGGGTACCAATGTGGACGGCTCGGGTCTGGGCCTGCCCATCGTGCGCGAGATCGCGCAGCGCCATGGCGCCACCGTCACGGTCGAGGCTGCGCACCCCGGTCAGGCACTGCCGGGGGCGTGTTTCACGGTCCGGTTTGGTTTGCCCTTGTAGGGGCCAGCCATGCTGGCGATCAGTGGGCCGGCTTTCCCATGTCCAGCTGCAGGCGCTCGCGCTCGATCACGCGGGCCACAGCGGGCTCGGCGGCCACCTGCTCGACAAACTTCCACAGCGTGGGGTGTGCAGATGGGGCGATGCCTGCGATCGTGCCCCAGCGGCTGAGCGTCAGGGCGTAAGCGTCGAGCGGGCCAAAGTGCGCACCGGTCAGCCAGCGCTGACCAGCCTCGTTTTTCTTTTCCACCAGCGTTTGCAGGTCGGCCAGCATGGTCTTGTACTGGCCAATGGCGTGCTGTTTGATGGCGGCCTGTGCCTCGCTCTGGTCGGTGAACTTTTGCGGCATGAAGATGTGGGTGAAGGTCGGGTGCACCGTGTTGTTCATCCAGGCGAAAGTGGACAGCGCCTGGGCGCGGGCCAGGTGTTCTGCAGGCAAAAATTGCTGGCCAGGGAACAGCATGTCCAGGTACAGCGTGATGGCCACGATCTGGGTGACCACATTGGCATCGTGCACCAGCACCGGCACCTGGCTGCGGGGGTTGAGCAGCTTGTAGTCTTCGTTGTACTGCTCGCCCTTGTGCAGCTTGACCATGGTGGGTTCAAAGTTGCTGCCACTCATCTCCAGCAACACATGCGGCACAAAGGAACAGGCGCCAGGTGCGAAAAAAAGTTTCATGCTCATGGGGGGCTCCGTCGAAAAAACCATGCGTTCGGCCCACAAGGGCCTCGTGAAGCATTCTAGATGCGGGGGCGCACGCTCACCTCGGAGCTGTTGATGGCGACCTCCTGTCCGGCGCACCACAGGCGCAGCGAGCCGTTGGGTGACACGCCCAGGCACTGGCCATGTTGCCCGTCGCTGGTGCCGACCTCACGCCCGCGCAGCACGTCTCGCGTTTCAAAGCGCTGCTGCAGCGGGGCAAAGCCGCGCTGCTCAAAGTCCTGCAGGGCACGCGCCAGTGGGGGCATGAGGCGCAGCAGGGCTTGGCCAGCGGTGGCCTGTGGCCACAGCCCGGTCAGCGCTGCAGGCGGAGTGGACAGGCCTTCGGCCGAGCGCGGCCGGATGTTGAGGCCGATGCCGATCACCACCTGGCTGCGCCCGCCACTGCTGGCCGCTTCGATCAGGATGCCGCCGAGCTTGCAGTCGGCCACCCACAGGTCGTTGGGCCATTTCAGGCCGATGTCGGGGTGCAGGCTCTCGGCCACCGCCAGGCCCACCGCCAGCGACAGGCCCGACCAGTCGCGCGGGGCATAAGGCAGCGACAGTGAAAACGTGAGCGAATCGCCCACCGCGCTTTGCCAGGGGCGTCCCAGGCGGCCGCGCCCTGCGGTTTGCCGTTCAGCCACCAGCAGCGTGGGCTCGGTCTGGCCGGCGCGGGCGCGCCGCATCAGCTCGGTGTTGCTGGAATCGATCTCGGGCAGCACTTCGACGGTGAAGCCGGGCAGCAGCGGCGCGACGACTTCCCAAATTGATTCAGCTGGCCAAAGTTCCATGCGGGAGTCTCAAGAGCAAAGGGGGCGGTGGGGGCGTCGGGCGACGATGTGTGACGCAAAGCGGCTTCTGAGGAGCCCGGCGCCCCCACCGCCCCCTTTGCGCCCCCAGTGACATTCAGTCTTTCTTCTTGCTCGACTTGGACTTCTTGCTCTTCTTTTTCTTCTTCTGCCCCGGAATCTTGGGCGTGTCTTCCCGGTCCTTGGGCGAGAGCAGCGTGCCACGGCAGTTTTTCGCGCCGCACCAGCAGGGGTACTCGGCCTTGAGCTTCTTGGTGTAAGGCTCGTCGATGATCAGGCCGTAGTCGTAATTGAGCTCTTCGCCCGACTGGATGTTGCGCAGCGCCTTGATGAAGATGCGGCCCTCTTCCTCGTCGGCCTCGCAGTTCGGGTCGCAGCTGTGGTTGATCCAGCGCGAAGAATTGCCGCCATACAGCGCGTCGATCACACGGTCTTCATCCACATGGAAGTAGAAGGTGTGGTTGGGGTCTTTGGGGTCATGCGGGTGGCGGTCCTGGGCTTCCTCCCAGGTGATGACCTCGCCCACGTACTCGATGATCTTCTCGCCTTCGGCCAGGTCCTGCAGCGCAAACACGCCCTTGCCGTGCACGCCAGAGCGGCGCACCTGGATGCGTCGGCTGGACGCTGCGGCCTTGGGCCTGGCTTGGGGTGCGGCCTTCTTGGCGGCGGGGCTGGAGGCAGAAGTTTTGGCCACGGTTCAAAAATTTGTTATGTTGAATTCATGCATGTGCGCGTGTGTGCGCACATGGGCGAGCGCGCGTACACATGCGCGCACGCGAGAGACGGATTGTATAGAGCAGGATTGCAGACACTATGAAGACACTGGTCATTGCAGAAAAGCCCTCGGTGGCGCAGGACATCGTGCGCGCCCTCACCCCCGTGGCGGGCAAGTTCGACAAGCACGACGATTATTTTGAAAGCGACAGCTACGTGGTCACCAGCGCGGTGGGCCACCTGGTCGAGATCCAGGCGCCCGAGCAGTACGACGTCAAGCGCGGCAAATGGAGCTTTGCCAACCTGCCCGTGATCCCGCCGCACTTTGACTTGAAGCCGGTGGACAAGACCAAGAGCCGCCTGAGCGCCGTGGTCAAGCAGGCCAAGCGCAAGGACGTGACGGCACTGGTGAACGCCTGTGACGCGGGCCGCGAGGGTGAACTGATCTTCCGCCTGATCGAGCAGTATGCAGGCGGTGCCAAACCGCTGAACAAGCCCGTCAAGCGCCTGTGGCTGCAGTCGATGACGCCGCAGGCCATCCGCGACGGTTTTGACAACCTGCGCAGCGAACAGCAGATGCAGGGCCTGGCCGATGCCGCGCGCAGCCGCTCCGAGGCCGACTGGCTGGTGGGCATCAACGGCACGCGCGCCATGACGGCCTTCAACTCGCGTGACGGCGGTTTCTTTCTGACCACCGTGGGCCGGGTGCAGACGCCCACGCTGGCCGTGGTGGTCGAGCGCGAAGAGCAGATCCGCAAGTTCGTCAGCCGCGACTACTGGGAGGTGCATGCCAGCTTCCTGGCCGAAGCGGGCGAGTACGGCGGCAAGTGGTTCGATCCGGCCTGGAAGGCAGACGCCGAAGACAAGGAAAAGAAGGCCGACCGCGTGTGGGACGCGCGCCGTGCCATCGACATTGCCGACGCCGTGCGCGGCAAGGCGGCCACCGTCACCGAAGAATCCACGCCCAAGACCGAGGCCTCACCGGGCCTGTTTGACCTGACCAGCCTGCAGCGCGAGGCCAACGGCCGATTTGGCTTTTCGGCCAAGACCACGCTGGCGCTGGCGCAGAGCCTGTACGAAAAGCACAAGGCCCTGACCTACCCGCGTACCGACTCGCGCCACCTGCCCGAAGACTATGTGCCGGTTGTGAAGCAAACCTTCGAGATGCTGGCGGACAAAGGTTTCCAGCACCTGCAGCCGCACGCGCTGGTGGCGCTCAACAACAACTACATCCGCAAGATCCCGCGCGTGTTCGACAACGCCAAGGTGTCGGACCACTTCGCCATCATCCCCACGCTGCAGGCGCCCAGTGGCCTGAGCGAGGCCGAGTTCAAGCTCTACGACCTGGTGGTCAAGCGCTTCATGTCGGTGTTCTTCCCCAGCGCGCAGTTCATGGTGACCACGCGCATCAGCCAGGTGAGCCACCAGGGCGAGAGCCACCACTTCAAGAGCGTGGGCAAGGTGCTGGTCAACCCCGGCTGGCAGGCCATCTGGGGCAAGGAGGCCGAAAAGGAAGGCGACGAGAACGCCAAGACCCTGGTGGCCGTGAAACCCGGCGAGATGGTGCGCACCGAAAGCGCCGAGGCCAAAGGCCTGAAAACCCGCCCGCCGGCCCGCTACTCCGAAGCCACGCTGCTGGGCGCCATGGAAGGCGCAGGCAAGCTGGTGGACGACGACGAACTGCGCGAAGCCATGCAGGAAAAGGGCCTGGGGACGCCTGCCACGCGTGCGGCCATCATCGAAGGCCTGCTGAACGAAAAATACATGCTGCGCGAAGGCCGCGAGCTGATCCCCACCGCCAAGGCCTTCCAGCTGATGACGCTGCTGCGTGGCCTGCAGGTCGAGGAACTCTCCAAACCCGAACTGACTGGCGAATGGGAATACAAGCTGGCGCAGATGGAGCAGGGCCAATTGAGCCGCGACCAGTTCATGGCCGAGATCGCGGCCATGACCGAGCGCATCGTCAAGAAAGCCAAGGAATACGACCGCGACACCGTGCCCGGCGATTACGCCGCCCTCATCAGCCCCTGCCCCAAGTGCGGCGGCGTGGTCAAGGAGAATTACCGCCGCTTCGCCTGCTGCGGTGCCGACGGTGCCAGCGAAGGCTGTGGTTTCTCCTTCACCAAGTCCCCGGGTGGCCGCACCTTTGAAACGCACGAGGCCGACCAGTTCCTGCGCGACCAGAAGATCGGCCCGCTCGAAGGCTTCCGCTCCAAGGCGGGCTGGCCCTTTGTGGCCGAGCTGGCGCTCAAGTTCAACGAAGAAGAAGCCCAGTGGAAGCTGGAGTTTGACTTTGGCGACGACGGCAAGAACGAGGACACCGGCGAGATCGTCGACTTCTCGGCCCAGCAAAGCCTGGGCGCATGCCCCAAATGCGGCAGCCCTGTGCACGAGCACGGCAGCAATTACGTCTGCAGCAAAGCCGTGCCCACCCTCGAGCAGCCCACGCCGAGCTGCGACTTCAAGAGCGGCCAGATCATCCTGCAGCAACCGATCGAGCGCGAGCAGTTCAGCAAATTGCTGGCCACCGGCAAGACCGATCTGCTCGACAAATTCGTGAGCAACCGCACCCGCCGCAGCTTCAAGGCCATGCTGGCCTGGAACCCGGAAGAGGGCAAGGTCGGCTTCGAGTTCGAGCAACGCGAGGGCAAGGGTCCGGCGCGCAAGGCGGTGGCCAAAAAGACCCCGTTCGGCAAAGCGGCCACCAAAACCGCCAAAGCCCCTGCGGCCAAGAAAGCCCCTGCTGCGAAAAAGGCTGCGGCACCCAAGGCCCCGCGCAAGGCCGCTGTGGGCACACTCAAGCCCAGTGCCGCTTTGGCTGCCGTGATCGGCGACGGGACATATGCCCGCACCGAGGTGGTCAAAAAGATGTGGGACTACATCAAGGCCAACGGCCTGCAGGACGCCGCCAACAAACGCGCCATCAATGCCGACGCCAAGCTGCGCGAGGTCTTCGGCAAGGACCAGGTGACGATGTTCGAATTGGCGGGCATCGTGGGCAAACACCTGGACTGAGTGCGGGCCTGATCAGGCGGCCAGCATCATCAGGCTGGCATTGCCGCCTGCTGCGGCCGTGTTGGTGCTGATGCTGCGCTCGCCCACCAGGCGCGCCAGCGGCACCTGTGCCGTGCCGGCTTGCAGCGCGGTCAGGGTGACGATGGGGCCGTCTTGCGTGGCCAGTTGCGTGGCCAGGGCCAATACTTGGTTGGCCGGGGCGCTGACCAGTGCGGTGTCGGCTTGCAGGGTGTCGCTGAGCACCAGGCGGGCTTGCACGGCGGTGGGCAGGCTCGCGCACAGGGCAGCGCTTTGGGTGGCCAGCACCGCCTGTCCCCCAACGGCCAGCACCGCCGCCATCTGCGCGAGCAGATCGGCCTCGGCGCTGGCCTGCGAGCCCACACGGCACAACACCCGCGCACGGGCTTGCACGCGGTAGGCGTTGCGCTCGCCCGTGGGGCCGGGCAGCAAGGCCTCGAGTCCGGCTGGGTTGCAAGCGGCCAAACGTGCGCACTGGTGTGCCAGCGGCAGTCGGCCCTGGGCGGCGGCCCAGTCGTGCAGGGCCTGCAGCGCAGGCGTGACCTGCGGCATGGCGGTGGCACCACTGGCCTGCACGCTGCGCAGGGCCGCGTCATCCGGGCAACGGGCCAGCAAGCGCAGCAGGACCAGCGGGCCGCCCGCCTTGGGGCCGGTGCCTGAGAGGCCTTCGCCACCAAAGGGCTGCACGCCCACCACGGCGCCGACCATGTTGCGGTTGACGTAGGTGTTGCCCGCGTGGGTGTTGTTCGTCACACGGGCGATGGTTTCTTCGATGCGCGAATGCACGCCCAGGGTGAGCGCATAGCCGGTGGCGTTGATCTGGGCCAGCAACGCGTCCAGGTCCTGGCGGGCGTAGCGCAACACATGCAGCACCGGGCCGAACACCTCGCGTTCGAGCTGGTCGATGCGGTCGATCTCGATCAGCGTGGGCTGCACATAAGTGCCGGTGGGCAGGCGGCTCGGCGCCTGGCGGCTGATGCGGTGGACCTTGCAGCCCTGCGCTTGCATCTTGCGCACATGCGCTTCGATGCCGCTTTGCGCGCGTTCGTCGATCACCGGGCCCATGTCCACCGACAGTTGGGCGGGCGTGCCCATCTGGATCTCGGCCATCGCCCCCTGCAGCATCTCCAGCAGGCGGTCGGCCACATCGTCCTGAACGCACAGCACGCGCAGCGCCGAGCAGCGTTGGCCTGCGGCTTCGAAAGCCGAGGCCACCACGTCCTGCACCACCTGTTCGAGCAGGGCCGATGAATCGACCACCATGCAGTTCTGGCCGCCGGTCTCCGCCACCAGGGGCACCACCTGGCCGTGTGCATTCAGGCGCTGGGCCAGCGTGGCCTGCAGCACTTTGGCGGTCTCGGTGGAGCCGGTGAACATCACACCCTGCACGCGGGCGTCGCCCACCAGTGGCATGCCCACGCCGCGGCCCGTGCCGGGCAAGAGCTGCACGGCGGCGCGGGGCACACCGGCGCGCCAGAGCACATCGACCGCGAGCGCGGCCACCGCGGGGGTGGACTCGGCGGGCTTGGCCAGCACCGGGTTGCCCGCCGCCAGTGCCGCAGCGACCTGGCCCATGAAGATGGCCAGTGGAAAGTTCCAGGGGCTGATGCACACCACCGGGCCGAGCGCGGTGTGCGTGCGATTGTCAAAGTCGCGTCGCACCTGCGCGGCGTAGTAACGCAAGAAGTCCACCGCCTCGCGCAGTTCGGCCACGGCGTGGCTCCAGGTCTTGCCGGCCTCGCGCACCAGCAGGGCCATGCAGCGCGGGGCCTCTTGCTGCAGCAGGTCGGCGGTTTGCTCCAACAGGGCGGCGCGCTGCTCGGGCGCGGTCTGCGCCCACTCGGGGGCAATGGTGTGGGCGGCCTGCAGGGCGGCCAGCACATCGCCTTCGCTGGCGTATTGCACGGTGCCGATCCGGTCGGCATGGTCGGCGGGGTTGCGCATGGGGTGCAGTTCGCCGCCTTCTGCCGTGCCGGCCAGCAGGGGGCGCACCTGCAGTGGCGTGGTGTGCGCCAGCATCTGCTGCGCCAGCAGGCGCAGCGTGGGTTCGTGTGCCAGGTCGGGTCCGCTGGAATTGCGGCGGGCCGTGCCATACAGCTGCGCGGGCAGCGCTATGTGCAGGTGCGGCTGGCCGGGTGTGCGGTCTTCGCGCCCGGCGTCTTGCTCGGTGCGTTGCACCGGGTCCTGCACCAGGTCGTCCACGGACACCGATGCGTCGGCCATGCGGTTGACGAAGGAGCTGTTGGCGCCGTTTTCCAGCAGGCGGCGCACCAGGTAGGCCAGCAGGGTTTCGTGTGTGCCCACGGGCGCGTAAATGCGGCAAGGGCGGCTCAAGATACCACCCCCCACCACTTGCATGTACAGCGGCTCGCCCATGCCGTGCAGGCACTGGAACTCGTATTGCCCCTGCTGGTAGTCCCCCAGCGTGTCTTGCGCCACCTGCACGATGGCCGCCAGGGTGTGTGCGTTGTGCGTCGCAAATTGCGGGTACACCGCGTCGGGCGCGGCCAGCAGCTGGCGGGCGCAGGCCAGGTAAGACACGTCGGTGTGGTGCTTGCGGGTGTAGACCGGGTAGTCGCTTTGGCCGTCCTGTTGAGCGCGCTTGATTTCACTGTCCCAGTACGCGCCTTTGACCAGGCGGACCATCAGGCGGTGCCCGCTGCGGCGCGCCAGATTGACCACAAAGTCGATCACGAAGGGGCAGCGCTTCTGGTAGGCCTGGATGACAAAACCGATGCCATGCCAGCCTTGCAAACTGGGGGCCTGGCACAGGGCTTCGAGCAGGTCCAGCGAGATGTCCAGTCGGTCCGCCTCTTCGGCGTCGATGTTCAGGCCGATGTCGTACTGCCGTGCCAGTTCGGCCAGCTTCCATACGCGAGGCAGCAGCTCGTCCATCACGCGCTGGTGCTGCGCGCGGCTGTAACGCGGGTGCAGGGCCGAGAGCTTGATCGAGATGCCCGGACCGCCCACCACGCCTTGCCCTTGGGCTGCCCGGCCAATGGCGTGAATCGCGTTTTCATACGCTGCCATGTAGCGCTGCGCATCCTGCTCGGTCAGCGCGGCTTCGCCCAGCATGTCATACGAATAGCGAAAGCCTTGCGCTTGCATGGTGCGGGCGCGCTGCAGGGCTTCGTCAATCGTTTCGCCGGTGACGAACTGTTCGCCCAGCATCTGCATCGCCAGCTGCACGCCCTGGCGGATCAGCGGCTCGCTGCCCTTGCCCACCAGGCGTGTGATGGCGCCCAGCATCTGGCCCTCGCTGTGCGTGGCGACGAGCTTGCCGGTCAGCAGCAGGCCCCAGGACGCCGCATTCACAAACAGCGAGCCGCTGTGCCCCAGGTGCTGCTGCCAATCGCCGCCACCGATCTTGTCGCGGATCAGGGCGTCGCGTGTGGCGGCGTCGGGAATCCGCAGCAGCGCTTCGGCCAGGCACATCAGCGCCACGCCTTCTTCGCTGGACAGCGCGTATTCCTGCATCAGGCTTTGCACCCGGCCGGCACGGCCACTCAATGGACTGCCAGCGCGGCCGCGCTGGCTTTGGCGCATGCCGCTCACCAGTTGGCGCGCCAGCGCGTCGGTGCGTGCGGCCTGGTCGGCGTTCGGGCGCGCCTGCGCCATCAGGGGCGCCAGGGCTTCGGGTTCACTCAGGCGGGTGGCGCGGGCGATGGCTTCGCGCAGGGCGCCGCGCTCGGCCAGCGGGCCTTCGGGCGAGAAGCGGGCGCCCTGCGGCAGGGGGGTGAGCCAATGTTGCGGGGTGGCGGCGTTCATGGAAAGTCTCGGTGGTGTGTTGACTTAACTCGCCATGATCCGGATTTGAGGCCGTATATTTATCCAAAAAACGACGATTTAAATGAATAATGTTCGGCATGAGCAGCGAATCCACCGACATTGACCGCATCGACCGCCGCATCCTGGACGTGCTCCAGCGCGATGGGCGCATCAGCAACCTCAAGCTGGCCGAAGCCGTGGCCCTGTCGCCCACGGCGGTGCTGGCGCGGGTGCAGCGCCTGTCCAGGGCGGGTTACATCCTGGGCTACGAGGCGCGACTGAACCCCTTGCTGCTGGGTGCGGGCATGCTGGTGTTTGTGGAGGTGCTGCTCGACCGCACCAGCGCCAATGTGTTCGAGCAGTTCAAAGCCGCGGTGCAGGTGCGCGCCGAAATCATGGAATGCCACCTGGTGGCTGGCGGCTTCGACTACCTGCTCAAGATCCGCTGCGCCGACATGAACGCCTACCGCCAGTTTTCGGGCGATGTGCTCTGGCAACTGCCCGGCGTGCGCGAGACGCGCACTTATGCGGTGATGGAAGAGGTGAAGAACAGCACGGCGCTGGCGCTTTGACCCCAGGTCGGCAAGGGCCTGCGCGCAGGCGACAGACGGGGTTGGGTGGGCGCTTTCAGAATCACCGTTTTTCACCCCCAACAGAAAGAGACACCCCATGAAACACATCGGTTTTGTCGGCGCTTCCGGCCTCATGGGCCACGGCATGGCCAAGAACATCCGGGCCAAAGGCTTTGAGCTGTCGATCACCGTGCACCAGCGCACCGAGCCTGTGCAGGACTTGCTGGCCGCCGGTGCCAGGCGTGTGGCCAGCCATGCCGATCTGGCCGCTTGCGACGCGGTGGTGATCTGCGTGACCGGTTCGCCCCAGGTCGAGGCGGTGGTGGCGGGCCTGCTGTCCAACGCGCGCCAGGGCCTGATCGTGATCGACACCTCCACCAGCGAGCCCGATTCCACCCGCCGCCTGGCCGCTTTGTGCGCTGAGAAGGGTGTGGTCTATGTGGACGCACCGCTCACCCGCACCCCCATCGAGGCCGAGGCGGGGCGCCTGAACACCATGGTGGGCGCCAGCCAGGACGTGTTTGAAAAGATTTCGCCGCTGCTGCAGGCCTATTGCGAAAACGTTTTCCATGTGGGCGAGACGGGGGCGGGCCACATCGTCAAACTGCTGAACAACTTCATCTCGCAGGCCATTTGCACGGCCACGGCCGAAGCCTTTGCGGTGGGCACCAAGGCCGGGGTGGACGTGCGCCAGCTGGTGCGCGTGGTCTCGGCCGGGGGCGCCAATTCGGGCCTGTTCCAGTCCATGTCCAAGGCGCTGGACGGTGACTTCACCGGCCTGAAGTTCGAGCTGAACAACGCCGCCAAGGACCTGCGCTACTACTGCCACCTGACCGAAGGTGTGAAAGCGCACTCGCAAATTGGTGCCAGTGTGCACCAGGCCCTGAACCTGGCCGCCGCTCTGGGCTACGGCAGCGAGCTGGTGCCCTCGCTGGTCAAGGCGCAGGCGCAGCTGTGCGGCGTGAAGATCGGGCAGGCTTGATCAGCGCCAGGTGGCCAGAGCGCATTGACCGCCATGCACCTCCCCCACCGCCGCCGCGAAGACTTTGAAGCCAGCCGGGTGTACGCATACCCGCAGCACCTGCGCGCCGCTGTCGAGGACGCGCCCACGGGCGCGGGTGTCTATGTCTTCCACGGTGAGCGCGGTGACCTGCCGCTCTACATCGGCAAGAGCGTGAACATCCGTTCCCGCCTGCTCTCGCACCTGCGCAACGCCGACGAAGCGCGGCTGCTGCGACAGACCCAGCGCATCACCTGCACCCGCACGGCAGGCGAGATTGGCGCCCTGCTGCTCGAAGCGCAGCAGATCAAGCAGCTGCAGCCGCTCTTCAATCAGAAGCTGCGTCGCAACCGCCAGCTGTGCAGCCTGCAGCTCACCGGGCAGCAGCCGCAGGTGGTTTATTCCAAAGACCTGGACTTTGCCAGTGCGCCCGAGTTGCACGGCCTGTTTGCCAGCCGACACGCCGCGCTCGATGCCCTGCGCAGCATCGCCGATCAAAACCGCTTGTGCTACGGCGCCCTGGGTCTGGAAAAACCCGCGCCCGGCAAGGCCTGCTTTCGCGCCGCGATTCGCCAATGCGCGGGCGTTTGCCGGGGCGACGAAACACCCGACGCGCACCAACAGCGCCTGTTCACCAGCCTGCTGGCCCTGCGCGTGCAATGCTGGCCCTACGCCGGTGCCATCGGCCTGGTCGAGCGCGACGAGGCACTCACCCAGATCCATGTGGTGCGCAACTGGTGTTACCTGGGCAGCGCCGCGACACCCGACGAAGCCCGCCAGCTGAGCACCGTGGCCGCAGGCTTTGACGCCGATGGCTACAAGATCCTGGTGCGCCCCATCCTCACGCAGAGCGTGGAAATCCTGTTGCTCTGATCTTCACCGCCCCGAAATCGCGTCGTTCAGGCACCGTGCGAAATACGCTGCCGCTGGCGTGAGCGGCACTTCGGGCCGCGAGACCTGCAGCACCGCCACCGGCGGAGGCTGCAGCACGGTTTGCGGCAGGGTCACCAAGCCGTGCGACTCGGGCCTGCCCAGCAGCGGAGTGGGCATGATGGTGACCGCGTCCGACTGCCGCACCAGGGCCATGGCTGCCAGCGCATCGCAGCGGGTGATTTGCGCGGGTTGCGCCATGCCGGCCTGCGCAAACATGTTGGCGGTGGCCGGGTCCATGCCCACCGCCATCGGGCCGGGCAAGACCCATTCGAGCGTGCCCAGCTGCGCTGCGCTGCATTGTTTGAGCAACGGGTGCCCCTCGCGCACCACCAGCACCTGCGGGTTCACTTGCAACTGTGTGACTGCGAACTCCTGTGTGGACACCTCGCCGCTGGTGGCCAGGATGGCGAAGTCCAGCGAGCCGTCGCGCAGCGCGGGCAGCACCCGCGTGAGCAAACCCTCCATCAGGCGCAGTTCCACCCTGGGGTAACGCTTGCGAAACCAGTGAAAGGTGTCGCCCAGCACCGTGAGCATGAGGTAGGGCGTGAGCCCGGCCCGCACTTCACCGTCTTCATCGCCCCGTGTCTGGCGCAGTTCGTCGCGCGCCAACGCAATCTGGCGGGTGACCAGTTGCGCGCGGGCGTGCAGGCGCTGGCCGGCTTCGGTCAGCAGCACGCCACGCGAGCCGCGCACCAGCAAGGGCACACCGGCATCGTCTTCGAGCTGGCGCAGTGACTTGGTCAGGGCCGCTTGCGTCAAGTGCATGGCGCGGGCTGCGGCGCGGATGCTGCCGTGTTCAACCGCGCCGACCAGGGCCTGGAGTTGGTGCAGCTTCATGGGGTTTACCTGAAAACCTATGGTTGTCCTGAAAAGAAATTGTAGTCTTCCAGTTGTCTGTCTTCGTCCCTAGCATCCGGTCATCTCAAACGAAGGAGGCAAGCCCATGAACACGGAACTCTGGCAACTGAGTGCCACCGAACTGGCGGCCCGCATTGCCCACCGCGAAACCACTGCCCGTGCCGCCACTGAAAGCGTGCTCGCGCGCATCGCCGTGGTCAACCCGCAGGTCAACGCGCTGGCCACCGTCACCGCCGACTCGGCCCTGAAAGCCGCCGACGCCGCCGATGCCGCCCAGGCGCGGGGCGAGACGCTGGGCGCGCTGCATGGCGTGCCTGTGACCATCAAGATCAACATCGATGTGAAGGGCGAGCCCACCACCGACGGTGTGGCCGCATTCAAGGACAACATGGCCACCAGCCACTCGCCACTGGTGCAGTCCATGCTGAATGCAGGCGCCATCCTCGTGGGCCGCAACAACGCGCCCGCCTTCTCTTTGCGCTGGTTCAGCGACAACGCTTTCCATGGCCGCACGCTCAACCCTTTCAACCCCGGTGTGACGCCGGGGGGGTCGAGCGGTGGCGCAGCCGCTGCCACCGCCATGGGCATGGGCGCCATTGCCCACGGCAACGACTACGGTGGCTCGGTGCGTTACCCGGCCTGGGCCTGTGGCGTGGTGGGCTTGCGCACCAGCGTGGGCCGCATTCCGTCCTACAAAGAGAGTGCGCCCAACCGCATCATCAGCAACCAGCAGATGTCGGTGCAGGGCCCGCTCACGCGCACCGTGGCCGATGCCCGTCTGGCGCTGCAGGTCATGTCGCAAGGCTCGCCGCTGGACCCGCAGTGGGTGCCCGCACCGCTGCAATACGCCGACAGCGCCCAGCCGACCCGCGTGGCGGTGTTCCGCAGCTGGCGCCATTCACCGGTAGACCCGGCCGCCAGCGCCGCCGTGGACCAGGCGGCCCAATGGCTGCAAGCCGCAGGCTATGAGGTGGAAGAAGCCGAGCCGCCACACTTTGCCGAAGTCTCGGCCATGCAGATGCAGATGTGCATGAACGACATGCGCCGCGCCGCCGCGCCTTTCATGCAAGCAAACGGCGACGACGCGCTGCGCAAAGCGCTCAGCCATTACATGGCCGTCACGCCCGAGTGGAGCCGCGACCAATACCTGGACGCGCTGGTGCGCCGCTTCAACATCGCCCGCGACTGGGCGGTGTTCTTCGAGCGTTACCCCGTGCTGCTCATGCCCAACTCGTGGGAGCGCCAGTTTGCCGTTGACGAAGACCAGCGCTCACCCGAGCGCACTGCGCAGATCTTTCTGGCCCAGGCGCCCATGCTGGGCACGGCGGTGCTGGGCCTGCCCGGCCTGTCGGTGCCCACCGGCGTGGTGGACGGCCTGCCCGTGGGCGTGCAGCTGGTGGCCACCAAATTCCGCGAAGACCGTTTGTTGGCTGCCGGTGAAGCCATCGAGCAGGCCGCCCGGTTCTCGGCACTGCAGTACTTGCTCAAGCGTTGAATTTCCCCCAGTGGTTCATTTCAAAACATTCCCAAGGAGACACCATGAACATTGATGTGCAACTCAAACGCTGGCTGACCGGCGCGCTGCTGGGCATTGCTGCCCTGCATGCGGGCGCGCAAACCTGGCCCGCAAAACCCGTGACCATGATCGTGCCCTGGCCTGCCGGCGGCCCCTCGGATTTTGTGGCCCGCAAGCTGCAACCCGACATGGCCAAGTCGCTGGGCCAGCCGGTGGTGATCGACAACATCGGCGGTGCGGGCGGTGCCATTGGCGTGCAGAAAAACCTGAACGCGACCGACGGTTACAGCGTCACGCTGGGCAGTCCGCTTGAACTGATCGTGGCGCCGCTGACGCTGGCGGCCGTTAAATACAAGGCCGAAGACCTCAAGATCGCCGCGCAGATCGTCAAGGCGCCGCTGGTGCTGGTGGCGCGCAAAGACCTGCCCGCCAACACCGCCGACGAACTGATCGCATTGGCTGGCCGAGCAGGCGCCAAGCCCCTGTCGATTGGCAACGGCGGCAATGGCAGCCTGTTCCATCTGGCCGCAGAAAAACTGGGCCAGCAGGCCGGCTTGAAGCTCACCCATGTGCCCTACAAAGGTTCGCCCCCCATGCTGGCCGATCTGATGGGCGGTCAGGTGGATCTGGCCATCACCGTCTGGGCCGGCAGCTTGCCGACCCTGGTGGCCGAGGGCAAGGTCAAGGCCATTGGTCTGGCGGCCCGTGCGCCTTTGGCCAAGTTTCCGCAAGTGGCCGCGCTGGGCGCGCACCCCAAACTTACGGGTTTCGAGTTCGACTCCTGGGCCAGCATTGCGGTGCCGCGCCACACGCCCGATGCCGTGGCCAACCGCATCAACAAGGCGGTGTACGATGCCCTGCAAAACCCCGAAACCCGCTCGGCCTTTGAAGCCACCGGCAACCTGATCGTCAGTCCCACCTCGGTGGCCGATCTGGACCGCGTGTACCGCGACGAAATCGCACGCTACCAGGCGATTGCCAAGTCGATCAACTTCGAGCCGCAGTGACCCATCGCATCGTCCCGCACCGAACATGAGTCCCCACAACGCCACCCTGAGCCCCGAGCAGACCGCACACGTTTTGCCCTACCTGCAGCTGGCGCAGAGCATCCGGGACTTGCTGATGGACCCCTCGGTGTCGGTGCCTGCACGCATCGTGCAGCCGCTGGCGCACGGAGGCAGCCTGTTTGTCATGCCGGCCTGCGACGAGCGGGTGGCCATCACCAAGCTCATCACCTTTGTGCCCGACAACGCGACGCGTGGCCTGCCCGCCATCCAGGGCGATGTGGTGGTGTTTGACGCGAAGGGCGGCCAGCGTCTGCAGATCCTGCACGGCCCCACGGTCACGGCACGCCGCACGGCAGCGGTGTCCTTGCTGGCGGCGCAACTGCTGGCCCCAACACGGACATCGGCGCCGCAGGGCAAGTTGCTGATTGTGGGGGCCGGTGTGCAAGGCCAGTCGCACCTGGAGGCTTTTGTGGCCGGTCTGGGTGTGCGTGAGGTGCTGGTGGCTTCGCGCAGCGTCCGCAGTGCCGACGCGCTGGTGGCGCATGCCCGCAGCCTGGGCGTGCAGGCTGCCCGTGTCGATGACCCCGATGCCGCATTGGCCGAATGCACCCTGGTGGTCAGCTCTACCAGTGCGCAAGAAGTGGCGCTGCGCGGCACGCCGCGTGACGATGCCTTTGTCTGTGCCGTGGGCGCCTTCACCCCGCGCATGGTCGAATGGGCGCCCGAGGTGTGCCGCCACCTGGCGCAGCGTGGCCGCGTGGTGGTGGACACCCGCGACGCCGACCACGAAGCCGGCGACCTGCTGCAAGCGGGTCTGGATGTGGGCGCCTTTGCGTCGCTGGCCGATGTGGTCCGCCAAACCCCTTTGGGGACGGCGCAGAACACCCACCAAGGCCCGGTCTTTTTCAAAAGCTGTGGCTGGGCCGGTTGGGATTTGGCGGCTGCCCGCTGCTGCATGTCTGTCTGATTTTCTTTTTACCCTTTTGGAGATTCACACCATGGTTGAACGTTTTGAAGTCGGTCCCCGCATGTCCGAAATCGCGGTGCACAACGGCACCGTTTACCTGGCCGGCCAGGTGGCCGACGACGCCAGCCAGGACATTGGTGGCCAGACCCGCCAGGTGCTGGCCTGCGTGGACGCCCTGCTGGCCAAGGCCGGCAGCGACAAAAGCCGGATTCTGATGACACAGATTTTTCTGGCCGACCTGAGCGACTTTGCCGGCATGAACGCGGTGTGGGATGCCTGGGTGGTGCCGGGCCAGACGCCGCCGCGCGCCACCGTGCAGGCCCTGCTTGCCAAGCCCGAGTGGAAGATCGAAGTGGTCATCACGGCCGCTGTCTGAGCCTGGCCACCCCGATAAGATCGCCGCATGGAATACACCTTCGCCTCAGCCACCATCTTGCTGCTGCTGATCACCGATCCGTTTGGCAACATCCCGGTGTTTGCCAATGCCCTGAAACACGTGCCCCCCGAACGCCGTGCGCGTGTGATCCTGCGCGAAAACCTGATTGCCTTTGGCCTGCTGCTGAGCTTCATGTTCATGGGTGAGGGCTTTTTGCGCCTCATGGGCCTGCGCGAGACCTCGCTGCAGATGGCTGGCGGCGTGGTGCTGTTCCTGATCGCGCTGCGCATGATCTTTCCGCCGCCCCCTCGGCAAGAAGCCGAGTTTGTGGGCGAGCCCCTCATCGTGCCGCTGGCCATACCGGCCATTGCCGGGCCGTCGGCCCTGGCCACGGTGATCTTGCTGGTCAGCCGGGCGCCCGAGCGGCGCCTGGAGTGGATCGCCGCACTGGCGCTGACGATCGCGATTTCGTCTGTCGTGCTGCTGCTGGCCGAGCGCATCCAGCGCCTTCTGGGTGAGCGCTTTGTGGTTGCCGTGGAACGGCTGATGGGCCTGATCCTGGTGGCGGTGGCGGTGGAGATGATGGTGCGTGCGGCGCAGACGCTCACGGCCTGATGGAAAACGGGCGCCGCAGCGCCCGTTGGACGTCGCAGCGTGAGTTTCAGCGCCCCAGCACGCGTGCCATCTCCAGGCACTTGTTGGAGTAACCCCACTCGTTGTCGTACCAGGCCATCAGCTTGACGAAGGTGCTGTCCAGGGCCATGCCGGCGTCGGCGTCGAACACGCAAGTCGCGCTCTCGCCACGGAAGTCGGTGGAAACCACTTTGGATTCGGTGTAGGCCAGCACGCCTTTGAGCGCGCCCTGGCTCTGGGCCTTCATTTCGGCGCAAATTTCGGCGTAGCTGGCCGGGTGGTTCAGTTCGGCCGTCAGGTCCACCAGCGACACATCGCTGGTGGGCACGCGCACCGAGCCACCCGTGAGCTTGCCGTTGAGTGCCGGGATCACCTTGCCCACGGCCTTGGCCGCGCCGGTGCTGCTGGGGATGATGTTTTCCAGAATGCCGCGCCCACCGCGCCAGTCTTTGTTGCTGGGGCCGTCCACGGTTTTCTGGGTGGCGGTGGTGGCGTGCACGGTGGTCATCAGGCCGCGTTTGATGCCCCACTTGTCGTGGAGCACCTTGGCCAGTGGCGCCAGGCAGTTGGTGGTGCAGCTGGCGTTGCTGACGATGGCTTCGCCTGCGTAGGCCGTGTGGTTGACGCCATACACAAACATGGGCGTGTCGTCCTTGGACGGCGCGGACATGATGACCTTTTGCGCCCCGGCGGCCAGGTGTTTGCCCGCGCTGTCCTTGTCCAGAAACAGGCCGGTGGACTCGATCACGACTTGTGCGCCGACCTCGTTCCACTTCAGGTTGGCGGGATCGCGCTCTTGGGTGAGGCGGATGCGGCGCCCGTTGACGATGAGGGTGTTGCCCTCCACCGCAATGCTGCCCTTGAAGCGGCCGTGCACGCTGTCGAATTCGAGCATGTAGGCCAGGTATTCGGGTTCGAGCAGGTCATTGATGCCGACCACCTCGATGTCGCTGCCAAAGTTTTGCACTGCCGCGCGGAATACCATGCGACCGATGCGGCCAAAACCGTTGATGCCCACTTGAATGGCCATGTTTGTCTCTCTTTCCTGTGAAGGACGCGCACCCACCACCCGGGAAGATGTAACGCGATCTGGCAATTATGGTAACAAAATTACATCCCGCCAAGTGGTGAGGGTTTGTTCCGGTTTTGTAACTGTCCCACCGGCCGCCTGGAGTTCGTCGTTTCGGACGATGTGCCTGTCCCCCGCTGCGTCGGATACTGGTCCTGAAACAAGCATTGGAATCCGAACATGGCAGGACCGCTTTCAGGGCTCAGGGTGATCGAAATGGCCGGCATCGGGCCGGGCCCGTTTTGCGCCATGGTGCTGGCCGATCTGGGCGCCGATGTGGTGCGCATCGCCCGGCCCGGCCAGGACACGCCAGCGCACGACGTGCTGGCGCGCAGCCGCAGCGTCATCCATCGGGACCTGCGCGAGGCAGGCGCAGTGCAGCAGGTGCTGGAACTGGTGGCCCAGGCCGATGTACTGATCGAGGGCTACCGCCCGGGCGTGATGGAGCGCCTGGGTCTGGGCCCCGAGCCTTGCATGCAGCGACAGCCCGGTCTGGTCTATGGCCGCATGACCGGCTGGGGGCAATACGGGCCGCTGTCGCATGCGGCCGGACACGACATCAACTACATCGCACTCAGCGGCGCGCTGCACGGCGTGGGCCGTGCGGACGAGCGGCCGGTGCCGCCGCTGAACCTGGTGGGTGACTTTGGAGGGGGCGCCATGCTTTTGGCGGTCGGCATTCTGGCGGCGCTGCAAGAGCGCCAGCGTTCGGGCCAGGGCCAGGTGGTCGATGCCGCCATGACCGATGGCGCGGCGCTGCTCTCGTCCATGATGTACGGCTTCAGGGCCTCGGGCCTGTGGCGCACGCCGCGCGGCGAGAATCTGCTCGACGGCGGTGCGTTTTTCTACGACACCTACACCTGCGCCGACGGCCGCCATGTGGCGGTGGGCGCGATCGAGCCGCAGTTTTATGCCTTGTTGCGACAGCATTGCGGTGTGGCCGGCGACCCCGCCTTTGACGCCCAGATGGACCGCGCTGCCTGGCCGCTGCTCAGGCAGAAGCTGGCCGAGATTTTTGCCACCCGCACGCGTGACGAATGGTGCGTCCTGCTCGAAGGCACCGACGCCTGCTTTGCCCCGGTGCTCGACTGGGACGAGGCACCACAGCACCCCCACAACCGGGCGCGAGCCACGTTCACCGAACTCGATGGGGTGACGCAGCCGGCGCCCGCGCCGCGCTTTGCGCGCACCCCTGCCGATCCACCTCACCGCAGCCAAAGCACCAGCAGCCAGCAAGTGTTGCAGCGTTGGGCCCAGGCTTGAAACTTAGGAAAGACTGCGCATGTCCATCACCTTCCAGCGCTCCTGGAGCGACCCCGACCTGGAGCAGTACCGCGACACCGTGGTGCGCTTCATTGAGGAACACATGCTGCCCGACGACGAGGCCGCCCGACAGCGCGGCCATGTGGGGCACGGGATTTGGCGCAAAGCTGGCGAGATGGGCCTGCTGTGCACCGACATCCCCGAGGCCTGGGGCGGAGGGGGCGGAGACTTCCGGCACGAAGCGGTGTTCTACGAAGAAATGGCCCGGCGCAGCCTGAGCGGCATGAGCACTTCGGTGCATTCCATCGTGGCGCACTACTTTCTGAACCACGGCACCGAAGCGCAAAAGCGCCACTACCTGCCGCGCATGGCGCGTGGCGAGATCGTGGGAGCGATTGCCATGACCGAACCGGGCACCGGCTCTGACCTGCAGGGGGTGCGCACCCGCGCCGTGCGCGATGGCGAGCATTACGTGCTCAATGGCGCCAAGACCTTCATCACCAACGGTTTTCTGGCGGGCGTGGTGCTGGTGGTGTGCAAGACCGACCCGGACAAGGGCGCGGCAGGCACTTCCATTCTGGTCGTGGACACGCAGGACCAGGCCGGCTTCAAGGTGGGTCGTGTGCTCGACAAGATCGGTCTGAAGGCGCAGGACACCTCGGAGCTGTTTTTTGACGAGGTGCGCGTGCCCGCCACGCAATTGCTCGGTGGCGAGGAGGGCAAGGGCTTCTACCAGCTCATGAGCGACCTGCCCTACGAGCGTCTGATCATTGGCCTGACGGCGGTGGCCGCCATGGAAGGTGCTTACGAGGCCACCTTGCAGTACGTGCGCGAACGCAAGGCTTTTGGTCAGCCGATTGCCGACTTCCAGAACACCCGCTTCAAGCTGGCCGAAGTGGCCACCGAAATCCAGGTGGGTCGCGCTTTCATGGACCGCTGCATCGAGGCCCTGGTGGCGGGCCAGCTCGACACCGCCACCGCCTCCATGGCCAAGCTCTGGGGCTCGGAGGCGCAGGGTCGCGTGATCGACACCTGTCTGCAACTGTTCGGTGGCTACGGCTACATGAACGAATACCTGATCGCTCGCATGTACGCGGACGCGCGCATCCAGCGCATTTATGGCGGCACCAGCGAGATCATGAAAGAAGTGATCTCGCGGGCGATGTGAAGGCGCCGCCCATGACCGAGCCGATCTTGCTGCAGCACGAAAGCGGCGGCGTGCTGCGCCTGACCCTGAACCGCCCCGAACGTTTCAATGCGCTCAACCCGGCCATGGCCACCGCCTTGCGCAGCTGTTTTCAGGGCCTGGTGGACCGGCCCGAGGTGCGCGTGGTGGTCTTGCAAGCGGCGGGCAAGAACTTCTGCGCTGGCCTGGACCTCAAGGAACAAACCACGCAAGCCCCGTCCGAGGCACGCGGCATGATGGCCGTGCAGCACAGCATCCGCGACATCATGCTGGCCATGCGGCGTTGTCCGCAGCCCATCATCAGCATCGTGCAGGGCGCGGCCAGTGGTGGCGGCTTTGCGCTGGCGCTGGCGTCCGACATCCGCCTGGCCACGCCCGAGGCGCGCATGAACGCCTCGTTCTTGCGCATTGGCCTGACCGGCTGCGACATGGGCGTGAGCTACTTTTTGCCGCGCATGGTTGGCAGCTCGGTGGCGGCCGAATATTTGCTGACCGGTCGCTTCATGGACGCGACCCGTGCGCAGGCCCTGGGCCTGGTCAGCCAGGTGGCCGAGTTGCCTGCGCTGCAGCAAGAGGCACAGGCCCTGGCCGATGACATGCTGCGCACCACGCCGCTGGGTCTGCGCCTGACCAAAGAGGCGCTGGGGCACAGCCTGGACATGGGCAGCCTGGAGGCGGTGATCGCGATGGAAGATCGCCAGCAGGTGCTGTGCACACAGAGCGACGACTTCCGCGAAGGCATGCAGGCCTTTCTGGAAAAGCGCGAACCGAAATACACCGGGCGTTGAGCCCGCCCCGACCAGGAGAAGCCATGACGCTTGATGATCTGATCTACAAACCTGGCCTGTTGCAAGGCCGCCGCATTTTGGTCACGGGTGGCGGCAGCGGTCTGGGCCGCGTGATGAGCGAAGCCTTGCTGCTGCTGGGTGCCGAAGTCCACATCTGCGGCCGACGCGCTGCGGTGGTCGAGCAAACGGCAGCGGCGCTGATGGCGCAACACGGCGGCAAGGTGGTGCCCTGGGTGTGCGACATCCGCAGCGACGACGCCATTCAGGCCATGCTGGACGCCATCTGGCAAGACCACGGCGCATTGGACGGGCTCATCAACAACGCTGCAGGCAATTTCATCAGCCGCACCGAAGATTTGTCTGCGCGGGCATTCGATGCCATTGCCAACATTGTTTTTCGCGGCAGCTTCTACATGACGCTGGCCTGTGGCAAACGCTGGCTGGCCGAAGGGCGCAAGGCCTCGGTGCTGTCGATTCTGACCACCTGGGTGTGGAATGGCTCGGCGTTCACCGTGCCCTCGGCCATGTCCAAGGCGGGCCTGCACGCCATGACGCAGTCGCTGGCGGTGGAATGGGGCGGGCGCGGTGTCCGTTTCAACGCGATTGCGCCAGGCCTGTTCCCGACCGAAGGCATGAGCGCGCGCCTGAACCCCGGTGGCGGTGAGCACAAGATCGAGGGCAACCCCATGGGCCGCAATGGCCAGATGCCCGAGTTGGCCAATCTGGCGGTGTTCCTGATGGGACCAGGCTCGCAATACGTCAATGGCCAGACGATCGCGATCGACGGCGCGCAGTACCAGGCCACGGGCGGCAACTTTGCGGCGCTGGCGCAATGGGGCGACGCCGACTGGCAGCGTGCGCGTCAGAGCATCGAGAAAACCAACGCCTCAGACCGCCAGCAGCGCCACGCGCCCTAGCCTCAGAACACGATCATGCCGCGCGCATTGCGGCCTTGCTGAAGGTCGTCAAACGCCTGCTGGGCCTGCTCCAGGCTGTAGCGGTGCGTGATGAGTTCCTGCAGTTTCAGGCGGCCCGTGCTGTAGAGCGACATGAGGCGCGGAAAATCCTCTCGCGGACGGGCCGAGCCGTAGTAGCTGCCCTTGAGCGTTTTTTCTTCCAGTGCCAAGGTCACGGTTTTCAGGGTGGTGGTGTCCTGCAGGCTGGCCACACCCACCGCCACGGCCGTGCCGCCCTTGCGCAGCGCACCATAGGCCTGCGCCACCACCGCACCCAGGCCCACGCACTCAAAAGCGTAGTCGGCACCGCCTCCGGTCAGGATCTTGAGCGTCTTGACGATGTTCGGGTCTTGCGCGGCATTGACGGTGTGGGTGGCGCCAAACGCGCGGGCCATCTCGAGTTTGTGGTCCGAGTGGTCCACGGCCACGATCATGGCCGCACCGGCCACGGCACAACCCTGGATGGCGTTCAGGCCCACCCCGCCGGCGCCAAAGACCACGGCGATCGAGCCCGCCGTGAGCTTGGCGGTGTTGAACACCGCCCCGACACCGGTCATCACGCCGCAGCTGATCAGCGCGCAGCACTCCATCGGAATGTCCGGCTGCTCCACCTTGACCACGTTGTCCATGTGCAAGGTGGCGTATTCGGACATCACCCCGCAGCCGCACAGCACGTTGAGCGCCTGGCCCGCCATGTCGAAGGTGCGCACGCTGCCATCGGGCAAAGAGGCGGTGGTGCGGGCGTTCTGGTCGCACAGTTGCGGACGGCCGGTGGTGCAGTAGCGGCAATGCCCGCACATGCTGACGAATGAGCTCATCACCCGGTCGCCCACGGCCAGGCCCTTGACGCCATCACCCACCGCCACGATGCGGCCTGCGCCCTCATGGCCCAGCACCACGGGCTGGGGCAGTGGAATCACCCCTGTGGCCGCAGACAGGTCGCTGTGGCACACGCCGCAAGCTTCCATCCTGACCATCACCTCGCCGTGGCGCGGCGCTTCCACCCAGATGTCTTCGATCGTGACCTGGCCAGAGCGGTCTCGGGCCACGACGGCGCGTGATTTCTGTCGCATGGTCATGCCTCTGCGTAACCGGCAATGGCTTTGACTTCGAGGTACTCCTCCAGTCCAAAGCGGCCCCATTCGCGGCCATTGCCCGATTGCTTGTAGCCGCCAAACGGGGCGCTGCGTTCATTGGGCACGCCATTGAGGTTGACGTTGCCTGCGCGGATGCGCCGTGCCACTGCGCGCACGCGGGCCGGGTCACCCCCCGACACATAACCGGCCAGGCCATAAGGCGTGTCGTTGGCGATGCGAATCGCCTCTTCCTCGTCGGCATAACCCATGATCACCAGCACCGGGCCAAACACCTCTTCGCGGGCGATGGTCATCTGGTTGGTCACCTTGCCAAAAATGGTGGGTCGCACCAGGTAACCGGCGCTGTAGCCCTCGGGTCGGCCGAGGCCACCGGCCACCAGGGTGGCGCCTTCTTCAATGCCTTTGGCGATCAGGCCCTGGATCTTGTTCCATTGCGTTTCGTTGACCACCGGCCCCATGGTGGTGTCCTCGGCGCGCGGGTCTCCGGCCTTGGCCTTGTCGGCCACGGTCCTGGCAATCGCCATCACCTCGTCCATGCGCGCATGCGGCACCAGCATGCGTGTGGGGGCGTTGCACGATTGCCCCGAGTTGTTGAACACATGGGTCACACCACCGCGCACGGCTTTGTCAAAGTCGGCATCGTCCAGGATGATGTTGGGCGACTTGCCCCCCAGCTCCTGGCTGACGCGTTTGACGGTGGTGGCCGAGCGCTGGGCCACGTCGATGCCGGCGCGGGTCGAGCCCGTGAAGGACATCATGTCGATACCAGGGTGTTCGCTCATGGCGGCGCCCACATCGGGGCCCAGGCCGTTGACCAGGTTGAACACGCCCGCAGGGACGCCTGCCTCGTGCAGGATCTCGGCAAAGATCAGTGCGCAGCTGGGGGTGTATTCAGACGGCTTGAGCACCATGGTGCAGCCTGCAGCGAGGGCCGGGGCCACCTTGCAGGTGATCTGGTTGAGTGGCCAGTTCCAGGGCGTGATCATGCCGACCACGCCAATCGGTTCGCGCACCACCTCGGCCTTGCCGATGGTTTCTTCAAATTCGTAAGCCTTGAGCACGTCCAGCGTGGACATGATGTGACTCAGGCCCGCGCCCACCTGGAACTTCTCGGCAAAGCCCAGGGGCGCGCCCATCTCGTCAGAGATGGCGGCGCCCAGTTCCTTGGCGCGGCTTTTGTAGACCTCGATGATGCGGCTCAGCAGGGCCACACGTTCTTCGCGCGAAGTCTGGCTGAACGATTCAAACGCACGGCGTGCGGCCTGCACGGCCTTGTCCACGTCTGCTGCCTGGCCCAGGGCGATCTCGTAAAGGGGTTTCTCGGTGGCGGGGTTGATGACCGCACGTGTGGCGGTGCCGGTGGGGGCGACCCAGGCGCCGTCGATGTAGAACTTCAGGTGTTGAGGCATGGCTGTAGCAGAGGGTTGAAAAAGGAAAAGCCCATTCTGACAAGCTTCACACCGGTCTGCACGTCCGCAGCGCAGTCGTCTTTCAAAATCGTCTGTTCAGACGACAGCGCCACGGCGCCTCAGAGCACGCCCAGTCGCCGTGCGATGGCCACGGCCTGGGTGCGGTTGTGCGCGCCCAGCTTGGCATTGATGTTGCGCAGGTGGGTGCGCACGGTGCTGTCAGAGACGTAGAGTTTTTCGGCCATGGCGCTGTTGGAATAACCCTCAACCAGCAATTCGAGCACGCGGATTTCCTTGCGGGTCAGGGGCTCTTGCAGGCTGCAGGGCATGGCGGCGGTTTTTTCGACTTCGACCGGCAAGGGGCCAAACGCCTGCAGCAGGCGCTGAAGGTATTCGCCCATCAGGGGCTCGCGCTGGGCGTTGCCCTCTTGCTGGGTCTGGTAGCGCTGCACCAGCAAACCCAAGGCGGGGCCCTCGTCCAGCAGCAGGCGCATGAAGCCTTCCTGGCAGGCGGTTTGCAGCACCTCGCCCAGCAGGCCCAGGGCCGCAGACGGCTGCCCGCTGCGTTGCAAGGCCAGGGCCTGAAGCAGGCGCAGACTCAGCAGGCGGCGCTGGCGCGCCCCCGCGGCCGCCTGTCGGACTTCGGCCTCCAGCGCCAAGACGGCTGGCGTGGCATCGCCAAAGGCCACTTCCCAGCGCAGGCGCGCCAGGCTCAGGTATTCGATGTCGTGGGCGGGCAGGTGCTGGCGGCGTTCGCGCGCCCACACTTCGGGCTGGTCGGCGCGCAGCAGTTCTTCGTGTGCCGCTTGCGCGTGTCCTTGCAGCAGCAGCAGGCGCGCACGCTCCAGTTTGGCGGCCGCCACCACCCGCGGCAGTTTGCGCTGGTTGCCCAGGTATTCGAGTTCAGTTAACGCATGCCACGCTGCGTCTACGTCGCCATGAATGAAGGCGATGCGTGCGCGCATGGCGTGGCTCAGGATCATGTGGTCGGGCAAGCCCACGTCGCGAGCCAGCGGCAGGTACACATTGAGCAAGTGCTCGGCCTGTTCGATGTGGTTGCCTTCGTAGACCACGCTGGCGTACAGCACCCCGGCCCAGGCGTTGCCGTGGGTGTGGTGAAAGTTGACCGCGTGCGTGGCGTCCACCGCCAGCCGAAAGCGGGCACCGGCCTGCCGCAATCGCCCGTGCTGCAAATCCAGCAAACCCTCGGTCGATTCGGAGTACATCCGGTTGAAGCTGCTGTGGCCGCTGTGGTGCTGGCGTGCCGCGTCCAGCAACTGACGGGCTTGCGCAGGTGCGCCTGTAACGGCCAGGGTGTGTGCCATCGCGTTGAGCAAGGTGCAGTCGGCAAAGCGTTGGCTGCCAGACAGGTGGGTCAGGGCCTCGCGTCCCAGTTGCAGGGCTTCGTCATTGCGGTCCTGCATGGCCAGCAGCATGGGCTGCATGCAGCGCACATCGTGGTCCAGGGGCGGGGCCAGCGGGCCCAGGGCGCTCTGTTGTGCCAGTGCGTCCATCGCTTCCCAGGGGCCACGCGTGAAGCTGGTGGCCCACAGCAAGGCGGCCTGCAGGCGGGCGTGCTGGGCCAGCAAAGGCATGGGCAAAGCACCCAGCCAACGCGCCAGCAGACGCATGCGGCCTTGTTCCAGAAAGCTGTCCACATGTTGCAGCAACAAGGCGATGGCGTGCGGGAAATCCTCGCCCTCGATGGCGTGGTCAATGGCGGGCACCGGGCGCCCCTGCGACTCGTACCAGCCCGAAGCGGCCAGGTGCAGGCGTGTCGCGTCTTGCGGGTGTTCCTGCTGCAACTGGGTGCGCAAGAAGTCGGCAAACAGGCTGTGGTAGCGCCAGGCCCGCTGTTCACCCGCCACCGGGGTCAAGAACAGGTGGCCAGCATCGAGCTGTTCGAGCAGCGCCGCGCAGTCCTGGCGCGGGCTGATGGCCTGGCAAACCGAGACATCGAGTTGCCGCAGGATGCTGGTGCACAGCAAAAAGCGCCGCACCGGGGGCGACTGCTGGGCCAGAACATCTTCGGCCAGGTAGTCGGCAATCGCCCGGTCCGAGCCAGAAAACCGTGCAATGAATTCGGCCGGGTCGCTGGTGCGTTGCAGCGCCATGGCCGCCAGCCACAGGGCGGCCACCCAGCCTTCGGTCTTGTCGTGCAGGCGCTGCACCTGCTGGGCAGACAGCGTGTGTCGCGTCAGGCGCTGGGCAAAAAAATGGGCGGTGTCTTCCACACTGAAGCGCAGCCGCTCGCTGTCAATCTCGGTGAGCAGGCCGCGCACGCGCAGGCGCGACAAGCCGATCTGCGGCAGGCTGCGTGAGCCCATCACCAGGTGCCCTTGGCGGGGCAAGTGGTGCGCGATTTCGCGCACGATGTTCAGCAGCGCAGCCTCATGGATGGCTTCGAACTCGTCCAGAAACAAGGCAAAAGGCACATCCAGCCGGATCAGGTTTTGCACCACGTCGGTACCTTGCATCGTCACGCCGCTGGCCTGACCGATCTGGCGCACCGTGGCGTCCAGGCCATTGAGAAAGCGCGAGGCATCGTTGTCCGCCCGGTCCAGTGTCAGCCAGGCGGTGGCCACGCCCTGGGCTTCGAGCTGGGCACGCGCTTGCAGCATGGCCGTGGTTTTGCCAAAGCCGGCCGGTGCGCGCACCAGCACCAGCTGGCCAGCGGCGCGGGCCATGCTGTCGCACAGCCCGGCGCGGTGCACCTGGCTGGCTTGCGAGGCGGGGGGCGTGAACTTGCCCTCCAGCCCCAGGGTGTTGAGGTTGGCGCCAGGCAATGGACGGGGGCGGGAGGCAGCGGACATGGGCAAGGCGCACGAGGCCAGGGCGCAGCCGCCGGGGCACAGGTGCAAGCGATTGCGAACGATTATGGGGCAAGGCCTGCCGCGCGCCGTGGGCCGGGTCGGGTGTCTGGTCGCGGGGGAGACTGCAAGGCGCCTGCTGAATGCCGATTCGTCGCTTCGGACGATGCCACCCGGAAAGGGCTTTTTTAGACTGGTCTGCATCTCAGGTCAGTGTGGCCGACAAGGAGCGTGCAGTGTTTGAGGGGCAAAGCATCCGGGTGGTGGCCCTGCCCGAAGCGGGCGTGTTCGAACTGGTGTTTGACCGCCAGGGCGAAGCGATCAACAAGCTCGACGACCGCACGGTCCATGAACTGCGCCAGGCCACTGCTGCGCTGGCCGCCCTGACCGATTTGCGTGGGGTGTTGGTGAGCAGCGCCAAAGACGTGTTCATTGTGGGGGCCGACATCACCGAGTTCGGCGCCAAGTTCGAGCAGTCTGCTGCCGCCATTGCAACGGATGTGGCGCGCAGCAACGAGGTGTTCGTGGCTTTTGAAGACCTGCCGGTGCCCACCGTGGTGGCCATCAATGGTTTTGCCCTGGGCGGGGGGCTGGAGATGGCGGTGTCGGCCAGCTTGCGCGTCATGTCCACGGCGGCCCAGGTGGGGGTGCCCGAAGTCAAGCTGGGCTTGTTTCCGGGTTTTGGCGGCACGGTGCGCCTGTCACGGCTGGCAGGGCCTGCTTTGGCCTGTGAATGGGTGGCCAGCGGCAAGCCGCAAAAAGCCGCTGCCGCTCTGGCGGCGGGTGTGGTGAATGCAGTGGCAGAGCCCGAGCAGTTGCGCCAACAGGCGCTGGACCTGCTGGCACGCGCCATGCGCGGCGAGGTGGATTGGCAGGCGCAGCAACAGCGCAAGCGCGTGCGCGTGGCTTTGCCCGAAGCCGATCTGCAGGCCGCGTTTGCCACTGCTTTGCAGGTCCAGGCCGAGGCCCAGGTGCGCGCACCGCACCAGCCGGCGGCGCGCATGGCCATCGAGATGATGCACGCAGCCGCCCGCTGTGACCGCGCAGGCGCCCTGGCGCTGGAGGCCAAAGCCTTTGGCGAAGTGGCACGCACCCAGGCGGCGCGGGCCATGGTGCAGACCTTTCTGAACGACCAGGCCATCAAGAAAATCGCCAGACGCCATGCCAAGGCCGCACGCCCGGTGCAGCGCGCCGCCGTGTTGGGCGCGGGCATCATGGGTGGTGGCATTGCCTATGCCAGTGCGCTCAAGGGCGTGCCGGTGCGCATGAAAGACATTGCCCAGCCCGCGCTCGACCTGGGGCTGGCCGAGGCGGACAAGCTGTTGCAGCGCCAGCGCAAGGCCGGACGCATGACCGACAGCGCCGCCGCCGAGGTGCGCGCACGCATCACCCCGCAGATGGATCTGGCGGGTTTTGATGCGGTCGATCTGGTGGTCGAAGCCATTGTTGAAAACATCGACACCAAGCGCCGGGTGCTGGCCGATCTGGAAGGCCACCTCGGCGCGGACACGGTCATTGCTTCCAACACGTCGAGCCTGCGCATCGACGACATGGCCAGCGCGCTGCAGCAGCCGGGGCGTTTGGTGGGCATGCATTTTTTCAACCCGGTGCATGCCATGCCGCTGGTCGAGATCGTGCAGGGCACGCAGACCCGTCCCGAGGGGGTGTCCGCTGCCGTGGCTTATGCCGTGGCCCTGGGCAAAACGCCCATCGTGGTCAAGGATGGCCCGGGTTTTCTGGTCAACCGGGTGCTGACGGCCTACATGCGTGGCTTTCTGGCGCTGGTGCGTGATGGCGCTGACTTTGTGCGTGTGGACCAGGCCATGGAGGCCTGGGGCTGGCCCATGGGCCCGGCCTACCTGGAAGACGTGGTGGGCATGGACACCGGCAGCCATGTGAGCGATGTGATTTCGGCGGGCTACCCCGCACGCATGCCGCGCATTGAACACGATGCCTTGCGTCTGATGGCCGACAAGGGGCGCTACGGACAAAAGAACGGCATCGGGTTTTACCGCTACGACGCCGACCCCGCAGGCAAACCGCGCCGCAGCCCGGCGCCCGACAGCCACGCCTTGCTGCGCGCCGTGCAGCCGCAAGGTCAGCGCGACTTCAGCGCAGCCGACATCGTGGACCGCATGATGCTGCCCTTGATCGTCGAGGCCGCGCATGCCCTTGAAGAAGGCGTGGTGGCCACCGCCGCCGAACTGGACATGGCCATGCTGCTGGGCATCGGCTTTCCGGCTTATGCGGGCGGCCCGCTCCAATACGCCGACTGGTTGGGCTTGCCCGAAGTGCTGGTGCGCTGCGAGCGCTGGCAGCACCTGGGCGCGGCCTATGCCCCCACCGCCCGCATGCGCGAGATGGCGGCCAGCGTCCAGCGTTATTACCCCGTTTGAAATCCAGGAGAGACACCCATGAAACTCGATTCACAAATTGCCGCCGTCATCACCGGAGGGGCCTCGGGCCTGGGGGCCGCCACTGCGCGGCGCCTGGCTGCGCAAGGCGTCAAGGTGGCCTTGTTTGACCTCAATGAAGCGCAAGGCGAGGCCCAGGCGCGCGAACTGGGCGGGGTGTTCTGCAAGGTCGATGTGACCAGCGAGGAACAGGTCGATGCCGGCTTTGCCAAGGCCCGTGCCGCGCTGGGGCAAGAGCGCATCCTGGTCAATTGCGCGGGCACTGGCAACGCCATCAAGACCGCCAGCCGCGACAAGAGCACCGGCGAGATCCGGCACCACCCCGTGGGGGGCTTTGACCGCATCATCCAGATCAACCTGATTGGCACTTTCCGCTGCATTGCCAAGTCGGCGGCGGGCATGCTTACGCTCGATCCCCTGGAAGACGGTGAGCGCGGCGCCATCGTCAACACCGCCTCGGTGGCGGCGCAGGATGGCCAGGTGGGCCAGGCCAGCTACGCGGCCAGCAAGGCGGCGATTGTGGGCATGACGCTGCCGATTGCCCGCGACCTGATGGGCGACGGCATCCGGGTCAACACCATCCTGCCCGGCATCTTCAACACGCCTTTGCTGCAGGCGGCGCCCGACAACGTCAAGGCTGCGCTGGCCGCATCGGTGCCTTTCCCCAAGCGCCTGGGTGAACCCGAAGAGTACGCCCACTTGGCGGAAACCCTGATCGTCAACCGCTACCTCAACGGCGAAAGTATCCGCATCGACGGCGCCATCCGCATGGCCCCCCGGTGACTTTCAAAATCGTCCGAACCGACGACGCTGCCCTTGAGGGCGAACCGCAGAATCGTCTGCAAGTGATAGATCCAATGAGGAAGACCCATGTCTGAAGCCTATATCGTTGCTGCCACCCGAACCGCTGGCGGACGCCGTGGCGGTCGCCTGTCGGGCTGGCACCCGGTGGACCTGGCCGCGCAGGTGCTCAATGACCTGATGGACCGCACGGGGGCCGACCCGGCCCTGGTCGAAGACGTGTTCATGGGCTGCGTCAGCCAGGTGGGCGAGCAGGCCACCAATGTGGCGCGCAATGCGGTGCTGGCCTCCAGATTGCCCGAAAGTGTGCCCGGTACCTCGATCGACCGCCAGTGCGGCTCGTCGCAGCAGGCGGTGCATTTTGCCGCGCAGGCCGTCATGTCGGGCGCCATGGACGTGGTGATCGCCGCCGGGGTCGAGTCCATGACGCGCGTGCCCATGTTCAGCCCCAATGCGCTGGCCCAAAAAGCCGGTATGGGCTCCTACCAAAGTCCTGCTGTCAATGCGCGCTACAACAACGTGGCTTTCAGCCAGTTCATGGGCGCCGAGATGATGGCCAAGAAATACGGCCTGTCCAAGGACGACCTGGACCGCTATGCCCTGGCCAGCCACCAGCGCGCCAGGGCCGCCACCGAGGCGGGCCTGTTCAAGAAGGAAATCCTGCCGATTGAAGTGCGCAACGCCGAGGGCGTGGGCACGGGCGAGATGCACACCGCCGACGAGGGCATCCGCATGGACGCCACGCTCGAAGGCATCCAGGGTGTCAAGTTGTTGCAAGAGGGTGGCGTCATCACCGCTGCCAACGCCAGCCAGATCTGCGACGGCGCCACCGGCGTCATGGTCGTCAACGAGCGCGGTCTCAAGGCGCTGGGGGTGAAGCCGCTGGCCCGCATCCACCACATGACCATGATCGGCCACGACCCGGTGATCATGCTCGAAGCCCCCTTGCCCGCCACCGAGCGGGCGCTGGCCAAGGCCGGCATGAAGATCGCCGACATCGGCCTGTACGAAGTCAACGAAGCGTTTGCCTCGGTGTCGCTGGCCTGGCTCAAGGCCCTGAACGCCGACCCGGCCCGCCTGAATGTGCATGGCGGCGCCATTGCGCTGGGCCACCCGCTGGGGGCTTCGGGCACCAAGCTGATGACCACGCTGGTGCATGCCCTGCATGCGCGCGGTGAGCGCTATGGTCTGCAGACCATGTGCGAAGGCGGCGGCATGGCCAACGTGACCATCATCGAGCGCCTGTGAGCACTGCATCCCCTCTGCTGCGCATCGACGGCGTGACCGTCCGCTTTGGCGGCATCGTGGCACTCGATGGCGTGTCTTTCGATGTCCGCCAGGGCGACATCTGCGCCCTGATCGGCCCCAACGGTGCGGGCAAAAGCACCTTGTTCAACTGCCTCTCGCGCCTGTACGACTGCGAGCGCGGCAGCCTCGAATTCAATGGCCAGTCCATCACGCGTCTGCCGCGCCACCGCATGGCTGAACTGGGCATCGGGCGGACCTTCCAGAACCTGGCGCTGTTTGGCTCGATGACGGTGCGCGACAACGTGCTGGTGGGCTGTCACAGCCAGCACCATGCGGGCTTTTTGCGCAACGCGCTGCGCCTGCCGGGGGTGGCCCGCATCGAGGCGGCTGCCGCCGAGCAGGCCGACAGCCTGATCGAACTGCTGGGCTTGCAAGCCGAGGCCCAACGCGTGGTGGCCGACCTGCCCTTTGGCACGCAAAAGCGGGTCGAGCTGGCCCGCGCATTGGCCATGGCGCCCAAGTTGCTGCTGCTCGACGAGCCCGCCTGCGGCCTCAACCACGAAGAGCTCGACAGTCTGGGTGCCCTGATCCGCCAGATCCGCGACCGCCTGAACATCACCGTGCTGCTGGTCGAGCACCACATGGGCCTGGTGATGGGCATTTCGGACCATGTGGTGGCGTTGAACTTTGGCAAAAAAATTGCCGAAGGCACACCCGCCCAGGTGCGCCAACACCCCGAAGTGATCCGTGCCTACCTGGGCCAGGAAGAAGAGGCCACACCATGACCCATTTGCTGGAGGTGCGCGACCTGCATGCCCGCTACGGCAAGACCCAGGTGCTGCAAGGCATCAACCTGTCGGTGGCCGAAGGCCAGGTGACCGCGCTGCTGGGCGCCAATGGTGCGGGCAAGACCACCACCTTGCGTGCGCTGTGTCAGCTCATGGTGCAGACCACGGGCACGATCGAGCTGGCGGGCGAGCGCCTGCACGGGCGCAGCACCGAAGCAATTGCGCGCCTGGGCGTGGGCCATGTGCCCGACGGGCGTGGCACCTTCATGGCCCTGAGCACCGAAGAGAACCTGCGCCTGGGTTCGTTCAGCCGCGCCAGCAGTGCAGGTGTGGCCGAGGACATGGCGCGCGTCTATGACTACTTTCCGCGCTTGCGCGAGCGGGCCAGCCAACAGGCGGGCACGCTGTCGGGGGGAGAACAGCAGATGCTGGCCATTGGCCGCGCCCTGATGGGACGCCCGCGCCTGCTGCTGCTCGATGAGCCCTCCTTTGGTCTGGCGCCGCTGGTGGTGAAAGACATTTTTGCCATCATGCGCCGCATCAACCAGGAGCAGAAGGTCTCGATCCTGCTGGTCGAGCAAAACGCGCGGCTGGCGCTGGAGATGGCCGACACCGCCTACCTGCTGGAGACGGGGCGCGTGGTGCTCAGTGGCCCCTCGTCCGAGATGCGCCACAACGACGCGGTGCGCCGCGCTTACCTGGGCGAATGAGGCGCTGCCACCATGGATGAATTTCTGCATCAAACGTTTTCGGGTCTGGCCACCGGCGGCATTTATGCCAGCGTGGCCCTGGCCCTGGTGATGATCTACCAGTCCACCCGGCACATCAATTTTGCCCAGGGCGAGATGGCCATGTTCTCCACCTTCATCGCCTGGATGCTGATCGAGTGGGGCCTGCCCTACTGGGGGGCTTTTGCGCTCACGGTGGTGCTGTCCTTTGTGTTGGCCGCTGCCATCGAGTTCGCGGTGATCCGGCCCATGCACAAAGCGCCCGAGTTGTCGGTGGTGGTGGTGTTCATCGGCCTGCTGGTGATCTTCCACAGCCTGGCCGGCTGGCTGTTTGGCTTCACCATCAAGACCTTCCCGAGCCCCTTTCCGGCCAAGGCCTGGTACGCCACGTCCATGATGTCGGCGCACGAGGTGGGTGCGATTGTGGTGGCCTTGCTGATGGTGGCAATGCTGTTTGGCTTTTTCCGCTTCACGCGGCTGGGCCTGGCCATGCGGGCGGCGGCGCAAAACGCGAATTCATCGCGCCTGGTGGGCATTTCGGTGGGCCGCATGCTGATGCTCGGCTGGGGCCTGGCGGGGGCCATCGGTGCGGTGGCCGGCATGATGGTGGCGCCCGTGGTGTTTCTGGACCCGCACATGATGACCGGGGTGTTGCTCTACGCCTTTGCCGGTGCGCTGATCGGCGGCATCGACAACCCGGTGGGCGCGGTGCTGGGTGGTTTCATTGTGGGCGTGCTCGAAAACCTGATCGGTACCTATGTGGTGGGCACCGAACTCAAGCTGTCGGTGGCGCTGGCGCTGATCGTGTGTGTGCTCATCGTGCGGCCTTCGGGCCTGCTGGGCAAAAAGATTGTCACGAGGGTCTGAGGCATGAAACCCACTTCATTGAACAAGTCCTGGCTGTGGGGGGCCGCAGCCTTGGTGGCTGTGCTGCTGGTGGGCCTGGCCTTTGTGGCCAAGGGCTACCAGCTGTTTCAGGCCACCATGGTGCTGGCTTACGCGATTGCCCTGCTGGGCTTGAACATGCTGACGGGCTACAACGGCCAGATCTCGCTGGGCCACGGCGCCTTCTTTGCGCTGGGGGCTTACGTTACCGGCATCCTGATGGAGCACGCGCTGTGGCCTTACTGGGCCACCATTCCTGCGGCGGGCGTGGTGTGCCTGGCGGTGGGCTACCTGTTTGGTCGCCCGGCCCTCAAGCTGGAGGGCCTGTACCTGGCGCTGGCCACCTTTGCGCTGGGCGTGGCCATGCCGCAATTGCTCAAGTACAAGCACCTGGAAGCCTGGACGGGTGGGGTGCAGGGCATTGTGCTGATCAAACCCGATGCACCCTGGGGTTTGCCGCTCAACCCCGACCAATGGCTGTACTTTTTCTCGCTGGTGGTCACGGCGCTCATGTTTGTGCTGGCCCACAACCTGCTGCAAAGCGGCACAGGCCGCGCCATGCGCGCCATCCGCGACCACGCCATGGCAGCCGAGGCCATGGGGGTGGACAACCGGCACTACAAATCGATGAGCTTTGGTGTGTCAGCCGCCTACACCGGTGTGGGCGGCGCGCTGGGGGCGATTGCGGTGCAGTTTGTCTCGCCCGACTCTTTCACGCTGTTTCTCTCCATTTCGCTGCTGGTGGGCATCGTGGTGGGCGGCGTGGGCACGCTGTGGGGCGCCCTGTACGGGGCGGTCTTCATCATGTTCGTGCCCGACATGGCCGAAAAAGTCTCCAAGGCCGCGCCCTGGGCGGTTTATGGCGCGGTGCTGATCGTGTTCATGTTTGTCATGCCCGGTGGCGTGGTGGGCCTGCTGCGCCGAATCGAAACCGCCTGGCGCAGCCGGGCCTGAAACCCAAAGGGAGCCCCCATGAGCCAAGATGCCGTGTTGCTGGAGCGCGAGGGGGCGGTGGCCATCTTGCGCTTGAACCAGAGCGAACGCCTGAACCCGCTGAGCCTGCCTTTGCAAGAGCGCCTGCGCGCGCTGCTGGGCAGTCTGGCGCAAGACCGCTCGGTGCGCGCCCTGGTGCTCACGGGCGCGGGCAAGGCCTTTTGCGTGGGGGCCGACCTGTCGGGCATGCGCAGTCCGCCTGCCGGCCAGAGCCTGGGCGAGCAGACACACGAGACCATGTTGCGCCTGTCCAACCAGCTGATCGAAGACCTGCGCCAGATGCCGTTTCCGGTGGTGTCGGCGGTCAACGGGCCATGTGCCGGCGCGGGCGTTGGGCTGGCGCTGGCCGCCGATGTGGTGCTGGCGGCGCGCTCGGCGTACTTCTTTTTGTCCTTCATGCCGCGCCTGGGCATCGTGCCCGACCTGGGCAGCACCTGGTTTCTGGAGCGCTTTGTGGGCCGCCCGCGTGCGGTGGCCATGTCGCTGCTGGGTGAGCGCATCAGCGGCGAGCAGGCCGCGCAGTGGGGCCTGGTCTGGGCCTGTGTGGACGATGCGCAGCTGCACGAGCAGGCCATGGCCCTGGCCCAGCGCCTGGCGGCTTTGCCAGCCCATGCCGCGCAGGAGATTCGCGGCGTCTACGACGCTGCAGCCCAGCAAGACCTGTCCGCCCAGCTGCGCCTGGAGGCCGCCCGCCAGCGCGAGCTGATCGACCGCCCCGAATTCCGCGAAGGCGTGCAGGCCTTTCTGGAAAAGCGCGAGCCGCGCTTTGCCGAGCGCTGAAATCGTCACTTTCGACGATGCCTGAGCCCCAGGCTGTTCCTAACATGGCTTTCATCACACCAACCCACAGGAGACAAGACATGAACACACACGACACACCCAACGGCACCCGCCGCGGCCTCATTCTGGGCGCAGGCGCGCTGGTGGCGGGGGGTCTGCCCCTGCTGGCCCAGGCCCAGAAGAAATACGACACCGGCGCCAGCGACACCGAAATCAAGATCGGCAACCTCAACCCTTATTCCGGCCCGGCTTCGGCCTATGGCACCGTGGGCAAAGCCATGCAGGCCTACTTTGACAAGGTCAATGCCTCGGGCGGTGTCAATGGCCGCAAGATCAACTTCCTGACACTCGACGACGGCTACAACCCGGCCAAGTCGGTGGAGCAGACGCGCAAGCTGGTCGAACAAGACGAGGTGCTGCTGATGTTTGCCTCGCTGGGCACGGCGCAGAACGTTGCGGTCCAGCGTTACCTGAACGCTAAAAAAGTGCCGCAGCTGTTCGTCAACACCGGCGCCACCCGCTTTGGTGACCCCAAAGCCAACCCCTGGACCATGGGCTGGCAGCCCACCTACCAGGCCGAAGGCAAGCTGTTTGCCAAACACATCCTGCAAACCAAGCCCAACGCCAAGATCGGCGTGCTCATGCAAAACGACGACTTCGGCAAGGACTACATGAAAGGCCTGCTCGACGGCCTGGGCGACAAAGCCAAGGCCCTGGTCACCCAGCATCTGACCTACGAGGTGACCGATCCGACCATCGACAGCCAGATCCTCACGCTCAAGTCGGCCGGTTGCGATGTGTTTGTGAGCATCACCACGCCCAAGTTCGCGGCCCAGGCCATTCGCAAGGTGGCCGAGGTGGGCTGGAAGCCCACGCAGTACCTGGTGAGCGTGTCGCAGTCCATGAGTTCGGTGCTCAAGCCCGCCGGCTTTGAAAATGCCGTGGGCATCATCTCCTCGACCTACCTGATCACCCCCGGCGATCCGGCTGCGGCGGGCAACAAAGATGTGGCCGAATACGCCGCTGTGATGAAGCAGTACTACCCTGGCGGCGACCCCGAGGACACGCTGAACGCCAACGGTTATTCGGGTGCGGCGACCCTGGTGCAGGTGCTGCGCCAGTGCGGCGACAACCTCACGCGCGAGAACATCATGAAGCAGGCGGCCAACCTGAACTTCACCCCACCCATGCTCTACCCGGGCATCGACATCAAGACCGGGCCAGACGATTTCTTCCCGATCGAGAAAAAGGCGCTGCAGCGTTTCAACGGCAAAACCTACGAAACCATCCTCCAGGCGACTGCCGGCTGAACCGCAAAAGGAACGCTGCCATGCACGGTTTGATGCAAGACCGCCCGCTGCTCATTTCTTCGTTGATCGAGCACGCGGCCACTTTCCACCCCGACGCCGAGATCGTCTCGCGCCTGCCCGAGGGCGGCACCCACCGCACCACCTGGTCGGGTCTGGCCGACACGGCGCGTCAGCTCGCCAATGCCCTGCACAAGCTGGGCATCCAGCAAGGCGACAGGGTGGGCACCCTGGCATGGAACTCCTACCGCCACCTGGCGCTCTACTACGGGGTGTCGGGCACGGGGGCGGTGCTGCACACCGTCAACCCGCGCCTGTTCCCCGAGCAGATCGACTACATCGTCAACCACGCCGAAGACAAGGTGGTCTTTTTCGACATCACCTTTGCCGCCATCGTGGAAAAGCTCGCACCGGCGCTCAAGTCGGTCAAGACTTTTGTGGCCATGACCGACCGCGCGCACATGCCGGCCATCGACGTGCCCAACCTGCTGTGCTTTGACGAGCTGCTGGCCGAACAGAGCACCGAATACGACTGGCCCGACTTTGACGAGCGCAGCGCTTCCTCGCTGTGCTACACCTCGGGCACCACGGGCAACCCCAAGGGCGTGCTGTATTCGCACCGCTCCACTTTGCTGCACACCCTGATGGAGCTGGCACCCGACACCTTCGGCATCAGCTCGGTCGAGACCCTGATGCTGATCGTCCCCATGTTCCACGCCAATGCCTGGGGCGCGCCCTATGCGGCGGCGATGGTGGGGGCCAAGCTGGTGTTGCCTGGACCGCACCTGGATGGCGAGAGCGTCTACACCCTGATGCGCGACGAGAAGGTGACCTTCTCGCAAGGCGTGCCCACGGTCTGGATGATGCTGTTCCAGTACCTGGACCAGAACCCCCAAATCGACCCCCGGCAGATCGGCGTCAAGCGCATTGGGATTGGTGGCGCGGCGGTCTCGCGCAGCGTGCTTGAACGTTTTGAAAACCAGTTCGGTGCCGAAGTGGTGCAAGGCTGGGGCATGACCGAAACCAGCCCGATCGGCGTCATCAGCAAGCTGCTGCCCAAGCACGCCAGTTGGTCCAGGGAAGACCTGGTCAAGGTCAAGCTCAAGCAAGGCCGGGGTGTGTGGGGTGTGGACCTCAAGATCGTGGACGCCGACGGCCAGGCCTTGCCCTGGGACGGCGTGGCCTACGGCAACCTGTATGTGCGTGGGCCGTGGATCGCCTCGGGTTACTACAAGGGCGAGGGCGGCTCGGTGCTGGACGCCGAGGGGTACTTCCCGACCGGTGACGTGGCCACCATCGATCCCGATGGCTTCCTGCAGTTGGTCGATCGCTCCAAGGACGTGATCAAGTCCGGCGGCGAGTGGATCTCGTCCATCGACGTGGAAAACGCCGCCGCATCGCACCCCGGCGTTGCCGAGGCGGCGGTGATCGGGGTGTCGCACCCCAAATGGCAAGAGCGCCCCTTGCTGCTGGTCGTGCGCCGCGCTGGGGCCACGGTCGAGGCCAAAGAGGTGCTGGACTTCCTGTCCACCCGCATTGCCAAGTGGTGGCTGCCCGACGAGGTGCTGTTTGTGGACGGCCTGCCCCACACCGCCACCGGCAAACTGCTCAAGACCAAACTGCGCGAGCAGTACCGCGACCACCGCCTGCCCACGGCCTGATACCGGTCACCGGATTGGTCTCGGGCCGCTCGGGGTGGCAGGGTTAAAATCACGCCATCCCCAAGGAGCGTTGCAGCCCGCCAGTCAGGTGGGTCAGGCTTGGGGCTTGTCTTGTGCCAACGACGCTCACCTGTGCCCCCGAAGGTGAGTCCCGTGTCTGTTGCCGTGTCCGTCCCCCCCATGAAGCTGTCCGGTCTGGAGCCTGTCCAGATCGGCGAAGGTTCGCTGTTCGTCAACGTGGGCGAGCGCACCAACGTCACCGGCTCCAAGGCCTTTGCGCGCATGATCTTGAACGGCCAGTACGAAGAGGCCCTGGCCGTGGCGCGCCAGCAGGTCGAAAACGGCGCGCAGGTGATCGACATCAACATGGACGAGGCCATGCTCGACAGCCAGGCGGCCATGGTGCGCTTCCTCAACCTCATGGCCTCCGAGCCGGACATCGCCCGTGTGCCGATCATGGTGGACTCCAGCAAATGGTCGGTGATCGAGGCCGGTCTGCGCTGCATCCAGGGCAAGCCCATCGTCAACTCGATCAGCATGAAGGAAGGCGTGGACGAGTTCAAGCGCCAGGCCCGGCTGATCCGGCGCTACGGCGCCGCTGCGGTGGTGATGGCTTTTGACGAAAAAGGCCAGGCCGACACCTATGCACGCAAGGTCGAGATCTGCGAGCGGGCTTACCGCATTCTGGTGGACGAGGTGGATTTCCCGCCCGAAGACATCATTTTCGACCCCAACATCTTTGCCATTGCCACCGGCATCGAGGAACACAACAACTACGCGGTGGACTTCATCGAGGCCACGCGCTGGATCAAGCAGCACCTGCCCGGCGCCAAGGTCAGCGGTGGCGTGTCCAACGTCAGTTTCAGCTTCCGCGGCAATGACCCGGTGCGCGAGGCCATCCACACCGTCTTCCTCTACCACGCCATCCAGGCGGGCATGGACATGGGCATCGTGAACGCCGGCATGGTCGGCGTCTATGACGAGCTGGAGCCGGGCCTGCGCGAACGCGTGGAAGACGTGGTGCTCAACCGCCGCCCTGACGCGGGCGAACGCCTGGTCGAGGTCGCCGACACCGCCAAGGGCGCGGCCAAGGATGAAAGCAGCAAGCTGGCCTGGCGCGGCACACCCGAAGCGCCGGTGGGCGTGGCGCAGCGTTTGAGCCACGCGCTGGTGCACGGCATCACCGACTTCATCACCGAAGACACCGAAGAGGCCTACCGCGAGGTGCTGGCCAAAGGCGGTCGCCCGCTCCACGTCATCGAAGGCCCGCTGATGGACGGCATGAACGTGGTGGGCGACCTGTTCGGCCAGGGCAAGATGTTCCTGCCCCAGGTGGTCAAGAGCGCCCGCGTGATGAAGCAAGCCGTGGCCCATCTGGTGCCCTACATCGAAGAAGAAAAACGCCAGCTGGCCGCCGCCGGTGGCGACGTGAAGAGCAAGGGCAAGATCGTGATCGCCACCGTCAAGGGCGATGTGCACGACATCGGCAAGAACATCGTCACGGTGGTTTTGCAGTGCAACAACTTCGACGTGGTGAACATGGGCGTGATGGTGCCCTGCCACGAGATCCTCGCCAAAGCCAAGGCAGAAAACGCCGACATCATCGGCCTGTCGGGCCTGATCACGCCCAGCCTCGAAGAGATGCAGTACGTGGCGGGCGAGATGGAAAAAGACCCCTATTTCCGTGAACGTGGCATGCCGCTCTTGATCGGCGGCGCCACCTGCTCGCGCGTGCACACCGCCGTCAAGATCGCGCCCCATTACAGCGGCCCGGTCGTCTATGTGCCCGACGCCTCGCGCAGCGTGGGCGTGGCCCAGGGCCTGCTGGGCGATGGCAAGGCCGCCTGGGTGGCCGAGCTCAATGCCGACTACGACAAGGTGCGTGCCTTGCACGCCGGCAAGAAGCAGACGCCGCTGTGGTCCCTGGCCCAAGCCCGCGCCAACGCCACGCCGATGGACTGGCAAGGCTACACGCCCCAAGCGCCCAAATTCATTGGCCGGCGCGTGTTCAAGAACTTCGATCTGGCCGAGCTGGCCCGTTACATCGACTGGGGCCCCTTCTTTCAGACCTGGGACCTGGCCGGTCCCTACCCGGCCATCCTGCAGGACGAGGTGGTGGGCGAGCAGGCGCGCAAAGTCTTCGCCGATGCCCAGGTGATGCTGCAAAAGATCATCGACGGCCGCTGGCTCACGGCCAACGCGGTGGTGGGCCTGTTCCCGGCCAATGCGCAGGGTGACGACATCGCGTTTTACGCCGACGAGGCCCGCAGCCAGACCGCCATGACCTGGCACGGCCTGCGCCAGCAGACCGAAAAGCAGGAAATCGATGGTGTCATGCGCCCCAGCCGCTGCCTGTCCGACTTCGTCGGCCCGCAGGGCGTGCAGGATTACGCCGGCATGTTCGCGGTGACGGCCGGCATCGGCGCCGACAAGCGGGCCGAGGCGTTTGAAGCCGCGCACGACGACTACAGCGCCATCATGCTCAAGGCGCTGGCTGACCGCCTGGCCGAAGCCTTTGCCGAGTACCTGCACCAGCGCGTGCGCACCGACCTGTGGGGCTATGCCGAAGGCGAAAGCCTCGGCAACGACGACCTGATCGCCGAAAAGTACCAGGGCATCCGCCCCGCGCCCGGCTACCCCGCCTGCCCCGACCACAGCGCCAAGCAGGGCCTGTTCAGGGTGCTGCAGTGCGAAGAGATCGGCATGGGCCTGACGGAAAGCCTGGCCATGACGCCAGCGGCCAGCGTGAGCGGTTTCTACATCGCCCACCCGCAGGCGCAGTACTTCAACGTCGGCAAGATTGGCGACGACCAGGTGCAGGACCTGGCCACGCGCAGCGGCCAGACGGTGGCCGAGCTGCAGCGCTTGCTGGCGCCCAGCCTCTGAAGTTCCATTGCCAGAGGCAGGGTCTTCCCTCAAAGCGTCTCCTCTTTGACAGACAGGCCGCTCGCCAGCCGCGACGCTGTGCGCTTGAATTCAAAAGGAGACCCCCATGGCGTTGTCGTTTTCGTGTGCGGCCTGGATGCGCCGCAGTGTCATTTCTGCCCTGCTCGGATCGCTGGCGCTGGGTTTGAGTGCCCCGGCCGCTGCCCAAAGCTGGCCCGCCAAACCCCTGCGGCTGGTGGTCACCTTCCCCTCGGGCGGTGCCCCTGACATCCTGGCGCGCCTGTTCAGCGAAAAAGCCCAGCTCGGTCAGCCGGTGGTGGTGGACAACAAGCCCGGCGCGGGCGGCAACATCGGCGCCGACTTCGTGGCCAAGTCGCCTGCCGACGGCTACACCCTGGTGCTGGGCACGGTGGGCACGCACTCCATCAATGGCGCGCTCTACGAGAAGATGCCCTACGACATGGTGAAGCACTTCGCCCCCGTGTCGCTGATCGCCTCGGCCCCCAATTTGCTGGTGGTCAACAACAACGTGCCGGCCAAGACGGTATCGGAGTTTGTGGCGCACCTCAAGGCCAACCCGGACAAGCTCTCGTTTGGCTCGCCCGGCGTGGGCACTTCGGTGCATGTGTCGGGTGAACTCTTCAAGTCCATGACCGGCACCCAAATGACCCATGTGCCCTACAAAGGGCGCCAGTTCGCCATCCCCGACCTGGTGGGCGGCAGCATCCAGCTCATGTTCGACAACATGCCCTCGGCCCTGCCCATGGCGCGCGAGGGCAAAATCCGCGCGATCGCGGTGACCACGGCCAAACGCTCCTCGGCCGCGCCCGAAATCCCGACCATTGCCGAAAGCATTCCTGGCTTCGAGGCCACCACCTGGTTTGCGATGTTTGCACCGGCGGGTACACCCAAGCCGGTGGTGGACAAACTCAACGCCGAAGTGGTTCGTGTGTTCCGTCTGCCTGAGGTGGCCGAGCGCCTCAAGACATTGGGCTTGGAGACGGTGCTCTCCAGTCCCGAAGAGCTGAGTGCTTACCAGGCCACCGAAATCACCAAGTGGACCAAGGTGGTCAAGGACTCGGGCGCGCGGGCCGAGTGAGGCCTTCAGTGCGTGTGCGCGGCACGCAGGGCATGGGCTTGCGCTGTCCACAGCGCGGCCAGTCCGGCCAGGCTGGCGGCCACCATCCACCACAGGCCCCAGCGGTAACCCACAGCGGGTGACCACAGCAGGCCGACGATCCACGGCGCTGCCGACCGTGCCAAGGCAATGGGCAGGCCCAGCAGGCCATTGAGTTGGCCCACGTGTGCGGCGCTCACATATTGCGCCATGGCCGTGCCTTTGACGATGGTGTTCATGCCGTTGCCCATGCCATAGAGCAGCACGAAGACCAGGGCCGCCGCCGGGTGCCAGCCCCCAAACACCAGCACCAAGAGCCCGGCAGGCAGCAGGGCCGGAATCCAGCGGTTGGCGGCGTGCACGTCCCAGCGTTTTTCAAAAACGAAGAGCAAAAAGCGCCCCCACACCTGCAGCACCCCAATGGCCGCCGGAACCCCCACCACCCAGGCCGCTGGCAGCCCCGCTTCATCCAGCAGATTGATCATGTGCACCGGCAAGGCCGAGGTCACAGCCATGGTCAGCACCATGAACAGCCCCAGCAGCCAGAAGGCGGGTTGTCGCAAAAACCGTTTCACTGAGGCCGAATGCGTCTGTGGCTGATCGGGCAGCGCTTTGCGTGGACGCGGCGCGCCCCGCAGCAGCCAGGCATGCACCGGCAGGCACACCAGCAGCTGCAGCGCGGCCAGAGCGCACAGGCTGGTGCGCCAGCCCCAAAGCGCAAAGCCCCACGACACCAGCGGAATGAACACCGTGCTGGCCAGCCCGCCCAGAAAGGTGATGGTGATGATGGCGCGCCGAAACTCGGTGCCAAAGCGTCGCGTGACGATGGCAAATACCGGGCTGTACAGCGTGGCGGCCATGCCCAGGCCCAGCCAGACCCAGACCGCATAGAACCCCGCCACCGAATCGATCAGGCTGTGCGCCAGCAAGCCCACCCCCACCCATAAGGAGCCGAGCGACATCACCCATCGCTCGTGCCCTGCGTCAATCCATCGGCCCACCGCGTAGGCGCCAGCGCCTTCGGCCAGCAGGGCCAGGCTAAATGCCAGGGAGGACTCGGCGCGGGTCATGCCCAGCTCGGTCTCCAGCGGGTCCATGAGCAGCGAGAAGGTGTAGAACAAGGCACCCCAGCCAATGAGCTGAGGTACAGACAGCCAGAGGCTGAAGGCGTTGAGTGAATGGGGCGGTGCGAAGCGAGCCTGGGGCATAGGCCTATTATGGGTGGCGCGCCTCAGTGTTCTTGGAGCACCCGCCGGTACTGCACGGCCTCGGCCAGGTGTGCGGCTTCAATGCTGGTGCTGCCCGCCAGGTCGGCAATGGTGCGCGCCACCTTGAGTGTGCGGTGGGTGCCGCGCCCGCTCCAGCCCAGACGGGCGGCGGCCTGGTGCAAAAGTGCTTGCGCGGCTGGGGCCAGCGGTGTGTGTGCGTCAATGGCTTGGCCCTGCAACTGGGTGTTGGTGCAAGCTTGCCGCTCCAGCGCTCGGGTGCGGGCCGCCTGACTGCGGGCGGCGATGGCGGCGGTGCTCTCGCCTGTGGGGGCTTGTAGCAACTCCTGCGTGCTCAGGCTACCCACTTCAACGTGCAGGTCAATGCGGTCCAGCAGCGGGCCGCTGAGCTTGCCCTGGTAGCGGGCCACCTGGTCTGGCGTGCAGCGGCAGGCGCGCACCTTGCTGCCCAGATAACCGCAGGGGCAGGGGTTCATGGCGGCGATCAATTGAAAGCGCGCAGGAAACTCCGCCCGCCGCGCTGCCCGCACGATCGTGATGTGGCCGGTTTCCAGGGGCTCTCGCAAGGCCTCCAACGCGTGGCGGGCGAACTCCGGAAATTCGTCCAGGAACAGCACACCGTGGTGCGCCAGGGAAATTTCGCCAGGCCGGGGCGGCGAACCACCCCCCACCAATGCCACCCCGCTGGCGGTGTGGTGTGGCTGCGCCGTGGGGCGCTGGCCCCAGCGGGCCATGTCAAAGCGCCCGGCCAGGCTGGCAATGGCTGCGGCTTCGAGCGCCTCGTCCACCGACATGGGGGGCAGCAAGCCTGCAAAGCGCTGCGCCAGCATGGACTTGCCCGAGCCGGGCGGCCCGACCATCAGCACCGAATGGCCTCCAGCGGCGGCAATCTCCAGTGCGCGTTTGGCACCCGCCTGGCCTTTCACGTCCGACAGGTCGGGCAATGCGGTGGGCGCTGCCAGGGCCTGGCCCTGCAACCGCGTCCAGCCCTCGCCGGGTTCGGGCACGGGCTCGTTCGATGGTGGCAAAAACTGCTGCACCACGTCCAGCAGGTGCTGCGCCCGAAACACCTCGGCCCCCGGCACCAATGCCGCCTCTTCGGCGCTCCCCGGTGGGAGCACCAGGCGCTTGGTTTGTGCCTGCTGGCGCAGGGCCAGGCTCATGGCCAGGGCGCCACGCACCGGGCGCAACTGCCCCGACAGCGAGAGCTCGCCCGCAAATTCATAAGCATTCAGGGCGGTCGGGTCGATCTGCCCACTGGCGGCCAGAATGCCCAGCGCGATCGGCAGGTCCAGCCGCCCGGAGTCCTTGGGCAAGTCAGCCGGTGCCAGGTTGACGGTGATGCGCTGGTTGTGCGGGAAGTCGAGCCCGCTGTTGAGGATGGCCGAGCGCACCCGCTCGCGTGCTTCCTTGACCTCCACATCGGCCAACCCGACCAGTGTGAAGCTGGGCAGGCCGTTGGCCATGTGCACCTCCACCGTGACGGCGGGCGAGTTCAAGCCCACCAGGGCGCGTCCATGCACCAAACAAAGACCCATGCATCCTCCCTTGCCCCGGTTTGGTGCGTTTGTGCGTCCGTGAACGTGCACCGCAGGGCTTGTATTGTGTTGTGACGCCATTAAAAGCAGTGCAAGCGCCTTTGGGAACCCGTATTTGTGCGGACTTTGCGAAAGATCCGCTTGGCACGCTTCATGCTGAGCAAGGTCGTTATTCACCTCTTCTCTAGGAGTTCCTCATGCAAAAGATCCTCGTTCCCAGCCTGATCGCTGCCGCCATCGCTTCCCTGACTTCGGTGGCCCACGCGGCCGAACCTGAAAGCACCCTGGGCTTCAACGCCGGTGTGGTGTCTGACTACCGCTACCGCGGCATTTCCCAGTCGCGTCTGCAGCCTGCACTGCAAGGCGGTGTGGACTACGCTGACAAGAGCGGCTTCTATGTGGGTGCCTGGGGCTCCACCATCAAGTGGATCAAGGACAGCGGTTCTACCGCTGGTTCTGTGGAAGTGGACCTCTATGGAGGGTACAAAGGCGCTGTGGGCGATGTGGCCTACGACGTCGGTTTCCTGCGCTACGAATACTCCGGCAACAAGCTGGGCAACGTCTCCGGCTTTGCCAACGCCAACACCAACGAAGTCTATGGTGCCGTGACCTATGGCTTGTTCACCGCCAAGTACTCGCACGCCATTTCCAACCTGTTTGGCAATGCCGACAGCAAGAACAGTTACTACCTGGACCTGAGCGCCAACTTTGACCTGGGTGATGGTTACACCCTCACGCCTCACGTCGGTCGTCAATACATCAAGAATGCACCGACATACACCTACAACGATTACAGCGTGACGTTGACCAAGGACCTGGGCAACGGCCTTTCTGGTTCGCTGATGCTGGTCGATACCAACAACGACAACTACCTGTATGCCCCAACCAACAAAAATCTGGGCAAAGCCGGTGCCGTCGTTGGCCTGAAGTACAGCTTCTGATCCACCCTCTCAAGGAGCCCTACATGAAACTGGTGACCGCCATCATCAAACCCTTCAAGCTGGACGAAGTGCGTGAAGCGCTTTCGGGCATCGGCGTGCAGGGCATCACCGTGACCGAAGTCAAAGGCTTCGGCCGCCAGAAAGGCCACACCGAGCTGTACCGCGGCGCGGAATACGTGGTGGACTTTTTGCCCAAAGTGAAAATCGAAGCCGCTGTGGACGACGCCATCGTGGACCGCGTGATCGAAGCGATTGAGGCCGGTGCACGCACCGGCAAGATCGGCGACGGCAAGATTTTTGTGTACGACCTGCAGCAGGTGGTTCGCATCCGTACCGGCGAGACCGGTACCGAAGCCCTGTAACCCTGCATTGCTGAAAGAGAGTTCAACATGAAAGCAAACCTCAAAACCTGGGCCGTGGGCCTGGGCCTGCTGGGCACCGCGGCGCTGGCACTGGCCCAGACCGCTGCGCCCGAAGCGGCCGCGGCTGTGGCCGAGGCCGCTGCCGCCGTGCCCGTGCCCAACAAGGGCGACACCGGCTGGATGATGGTCTCCACCCTGCTGGTGCTGATGATGGCCGTGCCGGGCCTGGCCCTGTTCTACGGCGGTCTGGTGCGCAGCAAAAACATGCTGTCGGTGCTCATGCAGGTCATGGTCACCTTCTCGCTGATTCTGGTGCTGTGGTTCATCTACGGCTACAGCCTGGCCTTCACCGAAGGCAACGCCTATGTGGGTGGTTTTGACCGCCTGTTCATGAAAGGCATCTGGGACAACGCTGCAGGCACCTTTGCCAACGCCGCCACCTTCAGCAAAGGTGTTTACATTCCCGAGATCGTGTTCGCTGCTTTCCAGGCCACCTTCGCAGGCATCACCTGTGCGCTGATCGTCGGGGCCTTTGCCGAGCGCGCCAAGTTCTCGGCTGTGCTGCTGTTCATGGCGCTGTGGTTCACCTTCAGCTACATCCCGGTGGCGCACATGGTCTGGTTCTGGATGGGTCCGGACGCCTACGCTTCCAAGGAAGTGGTTGATGAGATGACCTCCAAGGCCGGCCTGATCTGGCAGTGGGGCGCCCTGGACTTCGCTGGTGGCACCGTGGTGCACATCAATGCCGCCGTGGCCGGCCTGGTCGGTGCCTTCATGATCGGCAAGCGCGTTGGCTATGGCCGCGAATCCATGGCCCCGCACAGCCTGACGCTGACCATGGTGGGCGCCGCCCTGCTGTGGGTGGGCTGGTTCGGCTTCAACGCCGGTTCTGCCCTCGAAGCCAACGGTTTCGCGGCGCTGGCCTTCATCAACACCATGATCGCCACCGCTGCCGCCGTACTGGCCTGGTGTGTGGGCGAAGCCCTGATGCGTGGCAAGGCCTCGATGCTGGGCGCAGCTTCGGGTGCGGTGGCGGGTCTGGTCGCCATCACCCCCGCAGCGGGCAATGTGGGCATCGGCGGTGCGCTGGTGATTGGCTTCCTGGGCGGCTTTGCCGGCCTGTGGGGCGTGAACGGTCTCAAGAAGCTGCTGGGCGCCGACGACTCGCTGGACGTGTTCGGTGTGCACGGTGTCTGCGGCATCCTGGGTGCCCTGCTGACCGGCGTGTTCAATTCGCCCAACCTCGGTGGCCCCGGCTTTGTGGCCGACTGGGTCACCGCCGCCATGGTGACGCCCACTGACTTCTCCATCGGCGCCCAGTTCTGGGTGCAGGCCAAGGCTGTGGGCCTGACGGTGGTCTGGTCCGCTGTGGTCTCCCTGATCGCCTACAAAATCGTCGACCTGACCCTCGGCCTGCGTGTGAGCGAAGAGGAAGAGCGCGAAGGTCTGGACATCACCAGCCACGGCGAATCGGCCTACCACGGCTGATCGGGCAGAGCCCTTCTTCAAAGCCCGCGACACTTCGGTGCGCGGGCTTTTGTGCGTCTGTGACAGCGCGATCGGCGCAGCCGACCGCTTTGCTGCAGAATGCAACGGCCCGGCGACCTTGCCTGGGCTGTATGTGCTTGAAAAACCCCACCATGTTCTCTTCTCCCCTGCGCCTGGGCATCCTGGGCTGCGCCAAAATTGCCCAACAATTCGCCCGCGATGTGGCCTCTGTGGACGCCGTGCACGTTGTTGCCGTGGCCAGCCGCGACGCCGCCAAAGCCCAGGCCTTTGCCAGGCAGTTCGGCATTGAGCGTGCGCACGCCAGCTACGAAGCCCTGCTGGCCGATGCGCAGGTGGACGCTGTCTACATTCCGCTGCCCAACCACCTGCACGCGCCCTGGGCCATTCGGGCTGCCGAGGCGGGCAAACATGTGCTTTGCGAAAAACCCCTCACCCTGGGCCTGCAGGACGCGCGGACCATGTTTGCCGCCGCCCGGCGCCACGGCGTCATGTTGCTGGAGGCCTACCCCTATTACTTTCAGCCGCAAACCGGCGACATGCTGGCCCTGCTGCAAAGCGGCGCCATTGGCGAGGTGCGCTCGGTGCAGGCCAGCTTTGGCTTTCCGCTGGCGCAGGGCACCGGCAACATCCGCTGGCAGCCCGAGATGGGAGGCGGCGCCCTGCTGGACGCGGGCTCGTATCCGCTCAGTCTGATCCAGCTGGTCATGGGCAGTGCGCCCCAACGCGTGCTGGCCGATGCCCGCTGGGCCGACACCGGGGTGGACTTGGGCATGACCGCGCTGCTGCGCTACGCCGATGGGCGCCAAGCCAGCTTCTCGTGTGCCATGGACGTGGCCAACCACCGCCGCGCCACCCTCATGGGCAGCCAGGGCACGGTCGAGACCGAATACCTCAACCACACTGCCGAACCCGGCCAGCCGCACCCGCATGGCTACCAGCCCAGCCAGCTGCGCGTGCGCCGGGGCACGGCCAACACCGTGCCATTTGAAGAGGTGCATTCGCCCTGCGGCAGCGGTTTTGGCTTTGCCGCACAGGCCTTTGCCAACGTGGTGCAGGCGCAAGACCACGAAGCCATCGCCCTGGCAGCGCACGCCAGCCTGGGCATTGCCGCCACCTTGCAGGCCCTGCAAGCCAGCGCCCGCAGCGGCAGCTGGGTCGAGGTCGAGCGGCCCACCCTGGACTGAATCCTCTTATTTTTCGGAGACATTTTCATGAGCACACCCCCATCCAACTTGCCGGTGGCCGTCATCACCGGCGGTGCCCGCGGCATCGGTCTGGCCATCGGCCAGTGGTTTCTGGCGCATGGCCACAAAGTGGTGCTGCTGGACGTGGACAAAGCCACGCTGGAAGCCACTGAAAAAAACCTGAACCGCCCGGATGACGTGCTGTGCCTGCACACCGATGTGTCGCAACCCGCCCAGGTGCAGGCCGCCGCCGACCAGGTGCTGGCGCGCTGGGGCCGGGTGGATGCGCTGGTCAACAACGCCGGTGTGGCGGTCTTCAAACCCGCGCTGGAAACCACCTTTGAAGACTGGCGCCATGTGCTGTCCACCAACCTGGACGGCGCGTTCTTGTGCACGCAGGCTTTCGGCAGGATCATGACCGGCCAGCGCAGCGGCGCCATCGTCAACATCGCCTCCATCTCGGGCCTGCGGGCCAGCACGTTGCGCGTGGCCTACGGCACCAGCAAGGCCGCCCTGATCCACATGACCAAGCAGCATGCGGCCGAGTTCGGCAACTACGGCGTGCGCGTCAACGTGATCTGCCCCGGGCCGGTCGAGACCGAAATGGCCAAGCTGGTGCACAGCGTGGCGATCCGCTCCGACTACTACGACACCATCCCGTTGGGCCGCTACGGCAGCACCGAAGAGATGGCCAACACCGTGGGCTTTCTGTGCAGCAGCCAGGCCAGCTTCATCAACGGCCAGTACATCGCGGTCGACGGCGGCTTTGACGCCTCGGGCGTGGGCCTGCCCACCCTGCGCCGCACCACGCCTGAGTTACAAACCGTTGGCAAGGCAGATTGATCGGGGTACATAACTTCGGCAGGGCATGTGCGTGGTGCCGGTAGCGGCACAATGCCCCGCATGAGCATCTGGACCCGCATCACCACCGAACCCGACGCCTTGGGCGAATCGCCCTTCTGGCACCCGTCCGAGCAGCGCCTGTACTGGGTGGACATTCCGGGCAAGCGCATTTGCCGTGTGGCGGTGGATGGCCTGAAGGCCAGCGGCCCGGTGGCGCACTGGGCGCTGGACCAGGAGCCCGGCTGCATCGCGCCCGTGCACGGTGGGGGCCTGGTCATGGCGCTGCGCGGCGGCATCTACCGGGCTCGCGAGTGGGGTGGCCCGCTGCACAAGCTGGCCGACGCGCCGTACGACACCGACAAGCAACGCTTCAACGACGGCAAGTGCGACGCCCAAGGTCGCTTCTGGGCGGGCAGCCTGTACGAACCCAAAGACCAGAAGCGGGGCGCGCTCTACATGCTGGACGGCCAGGGCCTGCACTGCAGGGTGGGCGGCGCGCAAGACGGCGTGGTCACGGCCAACGGCCTGGCCTGGTCACCCGATGGCCGCACCGCGTACTGGGCCGACACGGGCGCGCACCAGGTCCGCGCTTTTGACTTTGACGCGGCCACCGGCCAACTTTCAGCCCCGCGTGTGTTCCACCAGATGGCGCCCAAACCCGCCGGCTGGACCTGGGGCAGCGCCACCCCCTACGGTGGCCGCCCCGACGGTGCAGCGGTCGATGCCGAGGGTTGCTACTGGTCCGCCCAGTACGAAGGCGGCCGCCTGCTGCGGCTGTCGCCCAAAGGCGAAGTGCTGGCCGAGGTGCCGGTGCCTGCCATGTGCCCCACCATGCCCTGCTTTGGCGGGCCGGACCTCAAAACTTTGTTTGTCACTACCGCCCGTCACGGGCGCAGCGAAGCAGAGCTGGCGCAGTACCCCGGAGCGGGCTGCGTGTGGGCGATGCGGGTGGCGGTGGCGGGCTTGGGTGTCGCTGCGTTTTTGAGCTGAACCTTCAGATTTTTGTTCTCGGACCAGGGCCGGCCGTGCCGTGCAGTGCCTTGATCGGCAACAAGCATTTGGCCAAGACGGCCCAGCGCTTTCAGCTGCCGCTCGTTCATGGGCGCGGTGGCCTACTGTTGCCCAAAACAACATTGCAAATACTCCAATGATGTTCCACAATTGCAAGGATGTTAATTCGACATCTTGAATCCCGTCTGCGCGACGAGCTGGCCTTTTCACCTGCGGTGGCCCTATTGGGGCCGCGCCAGGTGGGTAAAACCACGCTGGCACTGGCGGTGGGTGCAGACCAAGCCCATGTGTACCTGGACCTCGAATCCGAACGCGACCGCAGCAAGCTCGCCCAAGCCGAACTCTACTTGGAAGGGCACCTCGACAAGCTGGTCATTCTGGACGAGGTGCACCGCGCCCCTGGGCTGTTTCCCGTCTTGCGCGGGTTGATTGACCAGGCACGCAGACAAGGCCATGGCGCCGGACGCTACCTGTTGCTGGGCTCGGCCAGCCTCGAAGTTCTGCAGCAATCGGGCGAGACACTGGCCGGGCGCATCGCTTATCTGGAACTGACGCCCCTGAACGTGCTGGAAATCGGCAAATACGCGCCCGACGAGCTGTGGGTGCGCGGTGGCTTTCCCCCCAGTCTGCAAGCACCCAGCGATGCCCGCAGCCTGCAGTGGCGCGAGAACTTCATCCGCACCTATCTGGAGCGGGACATCCCGCAATTTGGACCGCGCATCGCCGCCGAAACGCTGCGCCGCTTTTGGACCATGTTGGCCCATCACCAAGGGGGCCTGCTGAATGTGGCCCAACTGGCACGCAACCTGGGGGTGGACGCCAAAACGGCCGCCAGTTACATCGACCTGCTGTGCGATCTGCTGCTGGTGCGCCGCTTGCAGCCCTGGCACACCAACACCGGCAAGCGCCTGGTGAAGGCGCCCAAGGTGTATGTGCGCGATAGCGGTGTGCTGCACGCGCTGTTGGACATTGGCCACCGCGAGCAACTGCTCTCGCACATGGTGGTAGGCGCCAGTTGGGAGGGGCATTGCATTGAAAACCTGCTCTCATGCGCCCCTGCGGGCGTGACGGGCTACTTCTACCGCACCAGCGCCGGTGCCGAAATCGACCTGCTGCTCACTTGGCCCAGCGGCGAGCAATGGGCGGTAGAGATCAAACGCAGTCTGACGCCCAAGCCCGAGCGTGGCTTTCACCACGCCTGCGAAGACCTGAAACCTGCGCGCAAATGGGTGGTGTACCCCGGCGATGAAAGTTACCCGCTGGCTGCAGACATTCAGGCGGTGTCGCTGCGGGGCTTATGCGAGGTTTTGCGCACGTCTTGAGACGTGCACCTTTGACCCGCGCATTCCTTTGTCGGCGGTGCGGGGTGCTGGGCCGCAGCTCCGGGTGGTGCACTGAACCCATCGCAATTTCCCACAACCCCTGCGTTCAAAAAATTCAAGGCCAGGGCAGGGCGCCCGGTTTACCATCCCCCTCCATGGACGCTCAACGCCAACAACTCATCGACGCCGTGCGCGCTGCCGCAGCGGACGGCCGCACCTTGCGCCTGCGCGGGGGCGGGACCAAGGATTTCTGGGGTGCCCCCCTGCAGGGCGAGGTGCTCGACACCCGGGCCTATGCCGGCATCATCAGTTACGAACCCAGCGAGCTGGTGGTCACCGTGCGTTGTGGCACGCCGCTGGCCGAGCTGGAAGCTGCATTGGCCGAAAAGGGCCAGTGTCTCGCGTTCGAACCGCCGCACTTCGGGCCCGGCGCTACCGTGGGCGGCATGGTGGGCGCTGGTCTGAGTGGCCCGGCCCGCGCCAGTGTGGGCACGGTGCGCGACTTTGTGCTCGGCGCCCACATGATCAACGGCAAGGGTGAAGACCTGACCTTTGGCGGCCAGGTCATGAAAAACGTGGCCGGCTACGACGTCAGCCGTCTGCTGGCGGGCAGCTGGGGCACGCTGGGCATCGTGACCGAGGTCAGCCTGAAAGTGTTGCCGGTGGCCCCGGCCGAGGCCACGCTGATGTGCGCGGGCATCGGGCAGAAGGCGGCGCTCGATTTGCTGCACCGCTGGGGCGGCCAGCCCCTGCCCCTGAACGCCAGCGCCTGGGTGTGCGACACCACGGCCCAGCCCGTGGCCGACTATCTGTTTGTGCGCCTGCGCGGTGCGGTGGCTGCGGTGCAGTCGGCCGTGGGCAAGATGAGCGCCGATGCAGCGGCGCTGGGGGCTCAGGTGCACCTGATGGACAAGGCCGAGGCCTCGCAGGACTGGCGCGCCAGTGGCGAGCAGACCCTGCAGTTTTTCGAGCCCCCCAGTGGCGAGCTGTGCCTGTGGCGCCTGTCGCTGCCGCAGACGGCACCGGTGCTGGACTTGCCCTACCCCCAATACGTCGAATGGCAGGGCGCGCAGCGCTGGCTGTGGGCGCCGGCCACGGCGGCTGCACAGCTGCGCGAAGCCACGCAGGGTGTGGGCGGCCACGCCACGCTGTTCCGCGCCAGCCTGCTCGGCGGCGCGTCTGACAAGGCTGTGGGTGTCAACGCACCACTGGATGCCGTGCAGCAGCGCATCCAGCGCGAGTTGCAGAAACAATTTGACCCGCAAGGCGTGTTCGCCACGGGCCGCATGGGGATCTGAGAGGCAAACCAACCGCGCCCCCGAATACAAGAGCGCGCCCGAAGGCCGCGAGGCCGAAGCGATTTTGCGCAAGTGCGTGCATTGCGGCTTTTGCACCGCCACCTGCCCGACCTACCAGCTGCTGGGCGACGAGCTCGACGGCCCGCGTGGCCGCATCTACCTGATGAAGCAGGTGCTCGAAGGCGCCGAGCCCACGCGCAAGACCCAGCAGCACCTGGACCGCTGCCTGACCTGCCGCAACTGCGAAAGCACCTGCCCCAGCGGCGTGCAGTACGGCCACCTGGTGGACATCGGCCGCAAGCTGGTGGACGCCAAGGTGCCGCGACCTGCTGGAGAAAAAGTGGTGCGCTGGGCGCTCAAAGAAGGCCTGCCCTCGCCCCTGTTCGCCCCGGCCATGAAGCTGGGCCAGCTCATGCGCGAGGTGCTGCCTGAAACGCTCAAGGCCAAGGTGCCGGCAAGGCAGGACGCGGGCGAGTGGCCCACCCGAACGCATGCGCGCAAGGTGCTGATGCTGGCCGGCTGCGTGCAGCCCGCCATGAGCCCCAACATCAACTACGCCACCGCCCGCGTGCTGGACGCCTGCGGCATCCAGACCGTGATCGCGCCCGAGGCGGGTTGCTGCGGCGCGGTCAAGTTCCACCTGAACGACCAGGACGGAGGCACCGCCCAGATGCGCGCCAACATCGACGCCTGGTGGCCGCTGGTGGAGGGCGGCGAGGTCGAGGCCATCGTCATGAATGCGTCGGGCTGCGGCGTCACCGTCAAGGAATACGGCCATGTGCTCCAGCACGACGCCACCTATGCCGACAAGGCCGCACGCATCAGCGCCCTGACCAAAGACCTGAGCGAACTGGTGCCTGCCCTGCTGCCCGAATTGAAGGCGCGCATCCGGCCCGAGGCCATCGAGTCTGCCGGCCTGCAGGCCTACCACCCGCCCTGCACCCTGCAGCATGGCCAACAGCTCAAGGGTGGCGTCGAAGCGCTGCTCATGCAACTGGGCTTTCAGGTCAAGACGGCCGCCAACGAATCGCACCTGTGCTGTGGCTCGGCAGGCACCTACAGCGTGCTCAACCCTGACCTGTCCAAACAGCTGCGTGACCGTAAGCTGGGTCATCTGCAAGCACTGCAGCCCGAAGGCATCCTGAGTGCCAACATCGGCTGCATCACCCACCTGCAAAGCGGTTGCGGCACCTCGGTGCGGCACTGGGTGGAGTTGCTGGACGAGGTGCTGGCGGTCTGATCAGGTGGCCAGCGCCGCTTCCACGTCTTTGGTGATCTTCTCGGGCGTGTCCTGCGGTGCGTAGCGCTTGATCACGCGCCCGTCGCGCCCGATCAGGAACTTGGTGAAGTTCCATTTGATGCCTTCGGTGCCCAGAAAGCCTGGGGCTTCTTGCTTGAGCCATTGGTACAGCGGATGGGCGTCCGGGCCATTGACGTCGATCTTGGACATCATCTGGAAGCTCACCCCGTAGTTGCGTTGGCAAAAACCGGCGATCTGCTCGTTGTCACCCGGGTCCTGGCCGGCGAACTGGTTGCACGGAAAGCCGATCACGGCCAGACCTTGCGGGCCGTATTGCTGGTGGAGTTTTTCCAGGCCGGTGAACTGGGGTGTGAAGCCGCAGGCGCTGGCGGTGTTGACGATCAGCAGGACCTGGCCTGTGTAGCGGCTCAGGGGCACGCTGGCGCCGTCGATGCTGGTGGCTTGAAAGTCGTAGAGGCTCATGTCGTTTCCTGATTTTGGTGACCGGACATCAGCACCGACAGCACGGCGGCCAGCAGGATGAGTGCGCCGCCCAGCAGGGTGCGGGTGTCCCAGCTCGAGGCGCCCAGTATGACGGAAGAGACCGAGGCGAACACCACCTCGGACAACATGACCAGGGCGGTCGTGTGGGCAGCCAGCCGCGCCGCACCGTATTGCAGGGCCAGATTGCCGCCCAGAAAGGCCAGTGCCAGCACCAGAATCGGCCCGATCCATGCCGGGTTCCAGGCGCTGCCCTGCGTGACCACCGCCGCCGCACTGCCCAGCACGGCTGTCAGCGTGGCCATGAGCGTGCCGCCGGCAAACATGGCCAGCATGCGCGAAGACTCTGGCGTGTCCTTGAGTTTGAGCAGCAGCGCATTGGTCAAGGCAAACGAAAAGCCGCCCAGCAGCGCCAGCACGTCGGCCAGGCTTTCCGGCACGGGCCAGGGCGAGCCGGGCCGGTGCAGCACGGTGACCAGTCCGGCCAGCGCCAGCACCATTCTGGCCAAGGCGCCGGGTGTGGGTTTGTCGCCCAGCAGCCACCAGGCCAGCAGCACTGACCAGGCGGGCATCAAATAAAAGAGGAGCACCACGCGCACCACATCGCCCACCGTCACGGCCCAGTTGAAGCCGACATTGGTCAGGCCCGAGGCGATCAGCAGCAGCCACAAACCAGGGTGCTGGCGCCAGGCACCGGTGGGCTGGCGACGGGCGTTGCTCCAAAAGGCAATGGCCGCAAAAGACAGGCCATAGACGATGGCGGTGGCCCACAGCGGGTGCAGACCCAGTGCTTCAAGCTGTTTGAACGGCCACCACGACAGACCCCAGACCAGGGCGTTGAGCAGCAAGGCAGCAACCGCCCAGGATGTGTGCGGCGCAGTGCCAGACATGGGGGGTCAGTGCAGATCGGTACGCGCTGCGGCACAAGCCTTGCGCTTTTTCCACCAGCGCCAGGCCAGCCAGGCCCCGCCGATGCCCAGCAGCGCAAAGATGCCGTGCTGGAACTGGCGCAGCACGCCGAACATCCAGTCCCAATTCTGGGCACCAAAGTAGCCCAGGTAGACCCAGATGGGCACGCTGATGAGGGCGGCAAAGCCGTCCATGAAAAACCAGGTCGGAAAGCTCACGCGGTGGCTCATGCCGGCCGAGAAGAACACCGGGGTGCGCAGGCCGGGCAGAAAGCGGGCCACAAACATGACCCATTTGCCGTACTTGTGGAAAGCGTCTTGCGCGCTGGCGTAGCGCTCGGGGGTGAGCACCTTGCGAAAGCCCGGCAGCATCTGGATGCGTTGGCCGTACAAGCGGCCCAAGGTGAACATCAGGCCATCGCCAATCAGCACCCCGGCCATGCCTACGGCAAACATGGTGTGCACATCGGCGTGGCCCATGCCTGCGATCACGCCGCCGGTGACCAGCGTCACGTCTTCGGGCACGGGTACGCCAAAACCGCAGATCAGCAGCATCACGAACACGGCCAGGTAGCCGTATTCGGTGAAGATGGGCATGAGAAACTGAAAAACTTCCATGTATTGAAAATGCAGCCAAAAGGCGATCAACGGACGCCTGCCGCCGAGGTGCGCGCCAGTGTAAAGCATTTGCAAAGCCCGCCCAGGATGGGGTGAGTGACAATACCGACATGCCCCGTCCGATCCAGGCCACCATCCATCCAGGCGCCCTGCGCCACAACCTGCAGCGCATGCGCCAGGCCGCACCCGATGCCAACGTCTGGGCGGTGGTCAAGGCGAATGCCTACGGGCACGGCATCGAGCGTGCGTTTGAGGGCCTGCGCGGCGCCGATGGTTTTGCCCTGCTGGACCTGCTGGAGGCCGAGCGCGTGCGTCGCCTGGGCTGGCGCGGCCCGATCTTGCTGCTGGAGGGGGTGTTCGAGCCACGTGACCTGGAGCTGTGCTCGCGTCTGGGCCTGTGGCATGCGGTGCACTGCGACGAGCAGATCGACATGCTGGCCCTGCACAAGACGCACGAGCCCCACCGCGTGTTCCTCAAGATGAATTCGGGCATGAACCGCCTGGGCTTTGCGCCCGAGCGTTACCGTGCCGCCTGGACGCGGCTGAACGCCCTGCCCCAGGTGGACGAGATTTCGCTGATGACCCACTTCAGCGATGCCGATGGCCCTGCGGGCGTGGCCGCACAGATGGCCCGATTTGCCCAGGCCACGCGTGACCTGCCAGGCGAGCGCACCGTGTCCAACAGCGCCGCCACCTTGCGCCATGCGCAAGACGCCAATGTGCGTGCCGACTGGGTGCGCCCCGGCATCGCGGTGTATGGCAGCGCGCCCGACTACCCCGAACACAGCGCCGAGCAATGGGGTCTGCAACCCACCATGACGCTGGCCGCCAAAGTCATTGCGATGCAACAACTGCAGCCGGGCGACAGTGTGGGCTACGGTTCGTCCTTCCGCGCCGAGCGGCCCATGCGCGTGGGGGTGGTGGCTTGCGGCTATGCCGACGGCTACCCGCGCATCTGCCCCACCGGCACGCCCGTGCTGGTGGACGGTGTGCGCAGCCGCACCCTGGGCCGCGTGAGCATGGACATGCTGGTGGTGGACCTGAGCGACTTGCCACAAGCCGGGTTTGGCAGCACCGTCACGCTGTGGGGGCAGGCCAGCCATGGCGAATGCCTGTCGATCGACGAAGTGGCTGCGCATGCGGGCACCGTGGGCTACGAGCTGATGTGCGCGCTGGCGCAGCGTGTGCCAGTGGTCTGCGATCCAGTCTGACGGTCTTCGCGGCGGGTCACCGCTCCTGCAGCAGGCAGGGCGTGCAGCAGTTCCGGCTCGGGCCGAAGAACCATGCGCGACAGCCTTTGACGTGCGCTCACCCCACAATCGCCCCCATGCCCCACCGCCACCACCCGCACCACCGCCTGGCCCTGGGCATCGCGCTGGTGCTTATCCTGATTTGGGGTGGCAATTTCACCCTGCAAAAACACCTCTTCCATCTGATGGGCCCGGAGGGTTTTCTGTTTGCCCGCTTTCTCATCATGCCGGTGTGTGCCTTGTTGCTGATGCGTTGGCGTCTGGGCGCCTGGCTGCCGCCGGTGTCATGGGTCGATTTGCGGCAACTGGCCTGGCTGGGTTTTGTCGGTCACACCCTGCATGTGGGCATGGTCAGTTACGGCATCCACTGGTCTACCGCGTTTTCCAGTTCGGTCATCCTGGCCTGTGGCCCGATCTTCACCTTGCTGATCCTGCGCTGGCAGGGCCTGGAGCGCCTGGCCCCGGCTCAGGTGCTGGGCGTGGCGGTGGCTTGCGGCGGGGTGTTGATGTTCCTGTCCGACAAGCTGCTGGGCGGCCACTGGCGTGCCAGCGGCGGCGATCTGCTTTTGCTGGTGGCCGCGAGCTTCTTCTCTTATTACACCGTGGCGGCCAAGCCGGTGATCGAACGTGTGGGCACCGTCAAAACCATGGGCTACGCCACCTTGCTGGGCAGCGTACCGATTTTGCTGTGGTCATTGCCTGGGGCGGACGATGTGGTGTGGTCATCATTGGGCGCCTGGAACTGGCTGGGCCTGCTGTGGTCGGTCATGGTGTCGGCCTTTGGCGGTTGGCTGGCCTGGGGCTGGATCAATGCGGTGCGTGGCGTGGCCAGCACGGCGCCTTTGATGTACCTGATGCCCCCCGTGGCCGGTGTGTTTGCCTGGGCACTCACCGGCGAGCACTACACCTGGATCAAGCTCGCCGGAGCTGGGGTGGCCCTGCTGGGCGTGGCGCTGGCCCAGTACGCAGGGCAGTTCAAACTGCTTTCGCGCCTGAAGTTCCTCAAACCTTGAACCAGGTGTCGTAGGCCGTCTTCACGATCAGGGCCAGCACCACCAGGATGAACACTTGGCGCACAAATCCCGCGCCATGCTTGAGGGCCAGCCGGGTGCCGATCAGGCTCCCCAGCACATTGGCCACGGCCATGGCCAGCGCCAGGTGCCACCACACATGGCCCTGCCAGGCAAACAAGACCAAGGCCGAAAAATTGGTGGCCACATTGATCAGTTTGGCCGAGGCCGAGGCGTTCAAAAAGTCATAACCCAGCAGCCTCACATAGGCAAACACCAGAAAACTGCCCGTGCCCGGTCCGAAAAAGCCGTCGTAAAACCCGATCGCCAGACCCACGCCCGAGGCCACCAGGGCTTCGTGGCGGCCCACAAAGCGCGGCGCGTGGTGCTGGCCCAGGTCTTTGCGGGCCAGGGTGTAGGCCAGCAAGGCGGTGAGCAAGACGGGCAGTGCTTTGCGAAACAGCGAAGGGTCCACCCGTGTGACGGCCCAGGCCCCCAGCAAAGAGCCCAGCAAACCCGCTGCTGCTGCAGGCAGCACCGAACGCCAGGGCAGCACCACCTTGCGGCTGTACTGCACTGTGGCAAAGGCGGTGCCCCAGATCGAGGCGCTTTTGTTGGTGCCAAACAGGGTGGCCGGGGCTGCGGTGGGGAAGGTGGCAAACAGCGCAGGCAGCAAGATCAGGCCGCCGCCGCCCACAATCGAATCGACCAGACCGGCCAGCAGCGAGGCCAGAGAGACAAGCACAAGTTCCATGGCGGGGATTGTCCCACCGGGCGTGATGGGCCAAAAAAAAGCGCCGCAATTGCGGCGCTTGAGGAACTGCACATCTCGTTCGGATGTTCGTGTCTTGTTCGACTTCTTGAGGTTCGGGTTGTCTCCTCGGCCCTCGTGACGCAGGCTTGGCCTGTCATCAATGGACTGCACTGTACCGGTGCGCAGCGGCCGTTTTGCTCAGGGATTTCCCGATTCGGGGGTAATCCCTAGCCATTTGCCGGTGTTCTGAAAACCAAAGGTGTTCAGACCAGGGCCGCTTCGGCGATCCATTGCGCCGCCCGCTCGGCCATCATCAGCACCGGGCTGTTGGTGTTGCCGCTGGTGATCTGGGGCATGGCCCCTGCATCGACCACGCGCAGACCCGCCACACCGCGAACGCGCAGTTGCGAATCGAGCACCGCCATCGGGTCGTCTGCCCTGCCCATGCGGGTGGTGCCCACAGGGTGGAAGATGGTGCTGGCAATGTCACCGGCCAGGCGGGCCAGTTCTTCGTCCGTCTGGTACTGCACTCCGGGCTTGAATTCTTCGGGTTGGTACTTGGCCATGGCCGGCTGCTGCAGGATGCGCCGCGTCACCCGCAGGCTGTCGGCCGCCACCTGGCGGTCCTCATCGGTGGCCAGGTAGTTGGGTGCGATCGCTGGGGCATCTTCAAAACGCGGCGTTTTGATGTGTACCGTGCCCCGGCTGGTCGGGTTGAGGTTGCACACACTGGCCGTGATGGCCGGAAAACTGTGCAACGGCTCGCCGAACGCATCCAGGCTGAGCGGCTGCACGTGGTACTGGATATTGGGCCAGGGCCGCGTGGGGTCGCTTTTGGTGAAGGCACCGAGCTGGCTCGGGGCCATGCTCATCGGGCCGGTGCGCTTGAACATGTATTCCGCGCCGATCATGGCCTTGCCCCACCAGCTGTTGGCCAGGGTGTTGAGCGTGCGGGCGTTTTTCACCTTGTAGACGGTGCGGATTTGCAGGTGGTCTTGCAGGTTGGCGCCCACGCCGGGCAGGTGGTGCACGGGGGTGATGCCCTGTTTTCGCAGCAGATCGGCATCGCCGATGCCGGAGAGTTCGAGAATCTGCACCGAGCCGATGCTGCCCGCACTCAGGATCACCTCACGCGAGGCCCGGGCCGTGACCATCTCGGTGCCCGACCACACCTGCACGCCGGTGCAGCGCTGGCTGCCATCGGCCTGTGTCTCGATCAGCAGCTTGCTCACCTGGGCCTTGGTCCAGAGTTCGAAGTTGGATCGACCATAGCAAGTGGGGCGCAAAAAGGCCTTGGCCGTGTTCCAGCGCCAGCCTTCTTTCTGGTTGACCTCGAAATAGCTCACGCCCTCGTTGTTGCCCCGGTTGAAGTCCTCGGTGGCCGGAATGCCCGCCTGTTGCGCCGCCTGGGCAAAGGCGTCCAGCACGTCCCAGCGCAGGCGCTGCTTGTCCACGCGCCATTCGCCGCCCGTGTTGCGCCCGCGCAGCGTGTGCAGGTAACTGCCCTCGGGCAGGTCGGCGTCCAGCAACGGCGTTTTGCTGCCCTTGGCGCCGTGCAGGGCGTTGGCCCCTTTGTAATGGTCTTCATGCAGCTGAAAGTAGGGCAGGCACTGGTCCCAGCGCCAGTGCTCGTCTGCGGTCGTTTGCGCCCACTGGTCGTAGTCGCGCGACTGCCCGCGCATATAGATCATGCCGTTGATGCTGGAGCAACCGCCCAGCACCTTGCCGCGCGGGTAGCGCAGCGAGCGGCCGTTCAGGCCCGCAGCGGGTTCGGTCTGGTAGAGCCAGTCGGTGCGCGGGTTGCCAATGCAATACAGATAACCCACCGGGATGTGCACCCAGTGGTAATCGTCTTTTTTGCCCGCTTCTATCAGCAGCACGCGTTGGCGTGCATCGGCGCTCAGGCGGTTGGCCAGCAGGCTGCCGGCGGTGCCGCCGCCGACGATGATGTAGTCGAATGTGGGGTCGCTCATCGCGATGTGTCTCCTCTGACGGAGGATTGTGCCTGTCGTTTTCAGGTTACAGACGCAAAAATTGGGCGCTTACTTGCTCGTTGGCATCACGAACTCGGCGCCTTTGCCGATGCTCTCGGGCCAGCGCTGCATCACGCTCTTTTGCTTGGTGTAGAAACGGACACCCTCCTCACCATAGGCGTGCATGTCGCCAAACAGCGAGCGCTTCCAGCCGCCAAAGCCGTGCCAGGCCATGGGCACCGGAATCGGCACATTGATGCCCACCATGCCCACCTGGATGCGCCGCGCAAACTCGCGCGCCACATGGCCGTCACGTGTGAAGCAGGAGACGCCATTGCCGAACTCGTGGTCATTGATGATCTGCACGGCCTGGCCAAAGTCCGGCACACGCACGCAGCTCAATACCGGGCCAAAAATCTCTTCCTTGTAGATCTTCATGTCGGTGCTCACGTGGTCGAACAGTGTGCCGCCGAGCCAGAAGCCCTGATCGCAACCTGCACCGGCAGCCTTGCCGTCAAAGCTGCGGCCATCGACCAGCAGCTTCGCGCCTTCGGCCACGCCGGCATCGATGTAGCCACGGATGCGGCTGCGCGCCGCTTCGGTCACGATGGGGCCCATTTCGGCGGCGAGGTTCTCGCCATCGAGCACCTTCAGCGCTTTCGTGCGCTCGATCAGTTTAGGCATGAGCTTGTCGGCCACATCGCCCACCAGCACCGCCACGGAAATCGCCATGCAGCGCTCGCCGGCCGAGCCGTAGGCCGCGCCGATGAGCGCATCGACGGCTTGATCAATGTCGGCGTCGGGCATGACCACCATGTGGTTCTTGGCGCCGCCCAGCGCTTGCACCCGCTTGCCGAGGTGGGCGCCGGTTTCGTAGATGGTGTTGGCAATCGGGGTCGAGCCGACAAAGC
>JACCDW011510645.1_pt1 | contig 69879 bp, 67 predicted proteins | sample 7449781 | NCBI WGS metagenome assembly JACCDW01 (sample SAMN15323449, study PRJNA562643) | freshwater metagenome | isolation source: river surface water | place: USA:Blue River Watershed | collected 2017-08-18
ACATCTTTTTAAGCTTGCTGTTCTCCGCTTCAAGCTCTCGAACCCGTTTCAGTTCGTTGACCGAAACACCCGAGTACTTGCTCTTCCATTGGTAATACAGGGCATTGCTGATGCCGTGTTTGCGACAGACCTCAGCCACAGGAAACCCAGCGTCGCCTTCGGCCAATATCGCCACAATTTGGCTTTCCGTGAACTTCGACTTCCTCATCCTCATCTCCTAAAAGGACGGAAGCCTCTATTTTCATCTTGTTGCCGGTTTTGGTAAGTCTACGAATGCAGTGTCGCAAAATTGTGGTCGTTTCAATGGGCAATACGGTCACTGGCGGACCCGAAGCATTGCATCATTTAGCGGCCGAGCTTATCGCCATGGGCTTGCCAGCTTCCATTTGCTACTACCCTTTTCATCAGAAGTTCTCAGTGCCTGAACCTTATCAAAAGTTCAATGTGCCTGTTTCTCAATTTCAGGACGAGGCTTCTACCTTATTCATTTTTCCCGAGATATTGCCGATGGACGCATTGGCCATCAAAAACGGAAAAGCTGCCATCTGGTGGCTTTCTCTTGATCACTTTTATGAGCACCGATATTTTGTATCACCATTAAGAAATTTTTTGCGCTACCTTAAACTCTGTTACCGTGGGCATCGGCGTCCATGGTTTGGTGTTAGAGGAATGAAATCCATTGGGCACTTGGCCCAGAGTCACTACGTCAAAGATCATCTTATTTCCAGGGGTGTGGATTGCCATGATCTGTTTGAGCCAGTCAATCCCGTTTATATTCAACACGCCGCCATTGATACACACCCGTTACATCTTGAGGATGTTGTGCTATATAACCCTGCCAAAGGAATGTCTTTAACTCAATTGCTGATTGATGCAAATCCGGATATTCAATTTGTTCCGTTGAGGGGATTTACTAAAGAGCAATTACTTGAGAAATTCAAGCACGCCAAACTTTATATTGATTTTGGCCATCACCCGGGGCGCGATCGCATGCCACGTGAAGCTGCACTGTTGGGCTGTTGCATAATCACAAGTCGTCTGGGTTCAGCCGCCAATGACAAAGATATTCCGATTCCTGAAAATTACAAATTTAATACCCAATCTGCGGATTTTGTTCAACAGGCGTCTTCGATGATTCGATCTGTGCTGGCAGAGCACACCAACCATTTCGATGCCCTCCGTTCTTTCAGGGAAAAAATCATGAGTGAAGATAAAATTTTCAAACAGAACATAGTCACATCCATGAAGGCTCTGGGCGGTTTTTTTGAGTCTGAAGCCAAAAAATGAAGAATCACAACGAGATATCAATCAGTTCATGACTCTTTCTTAACGGCCAGGATGAAGTGATCCTGATCGGTTTCGGTGGTGTGCATGACCTGTAGCCCGATGTATGTACACATTTGACGCATCAATTCCAAATCAAATACATGATGATGAAGGGCACGGTTTGATGCGTTTTTTTGACATCTTTCTTTAAATTGCCCAAGATCGCCTGCAGCGGGATCCATGGATAGATCATGCAAAGATAGAATTTCATCCAGATGAGTCAGGTCATCCTCGCTCATATTTTCTTCAAAATCGCGCACGAGATGGTCCATAGGAGTGACAGGACGTAAATGGTCAAAATTAGAAAATCGGTTGGGTAAGATCAGGATGAGTGCGCCATCTTCTTTAAGTATTCTTTTCCACTCAAAAAGAGCCTTTAACGGATTAGCTATGTGTTCAAGGCAATTAGAGGACAATACAAAGTCATATTTTTCCGATTTAATTTCACCCAGCGAAGTACCGTCAGAAATGAATTGTTTCCCGATTTTATTTTTATAAAATTTATATCCATCATGAGAATTGATTTTTCCTTCCCAGATGGTCGAATCAGAAAAATTAACACCGTCTAGATCCTTAAGATAGCGATATACAGGCAATTTTTTCCTAAAAATATCACTTGGCCCTCCTATCTCAATGCCCTGCTTTAAAAAAACAAATGGAATAAATTTTTCATATAAAGGGATTTTTCTTCGCTTCAAATATCGGATGGAGAGATAAATTTCAAGTAGAGTGCGCTTCATATTGTCTCCCCTCGAAATTTCATGATCATTCGTTCAACTTTGCGCTTTCTCAGAGAGTTTTTAAATTTCAACCAACGCCTGATCCACACATGCTTGGTTTGGCGCTGAATGTCAATCAGAGCATCGCGGTTCCATTCGTGCGTGGCACACGCCTTGGCCAATTGCTCAATGCTCAAGTCGCGAGGCAATGATTCGAAGAATCGGCGTAGGTAGATTGGCGCCTCGTAACTGTATCCCCAATAGTGGTGCAAGTCATCACCCAGGGCAAACATCTGGTACCTTTCACACCCGACCATGGACCAAGCCAATTGTTCAACCCAATTCCGCGGTTTGACACGGGTGAATAAAAAGTCACTCAAGCGCAGTGCATCTTCAAAAAAAGCGGTTTGACCTTGAGGCAAACCGATGGCCCCGGCGTTCCAATTGAGCACGCGTTGTGGGTGTTGTATGCCTTGCGCCCTCAATTCGTGGGCGCATTCGTTGAGGTAACGGTGGTAGTCGGGAAAGTGTGTCGGAGCAAACGCCCCGTCAATTTCATGCATGCAACAGCATGGTGTTGCGGCAATATGGCCTGCCCGCAATGTGTTCAATGCCTGATCAGGGATGGCCAACCAACGTGTGTCGCAATCGACATAGAGCATGGGGCCGTCCAGTTCACGACTGGCACGCAGCAAAATGCAGTGCTTGATGCGGTGCACATAGTCAAAGCGGCCCCTGTAAGTCTTCAGGGTATCGCGATCGATTTCGACCACCTGTACCCAAGGGTGCTTGGGGGCTTGATCGGCCCGGTCTGTATAAATGACGATGCGGATGTCATCCCGATGGTTTTCCAGCAATCGCCACAACAGGGTCATGACTGAAAACATGGTCTGATCGTAGAATTTTTGCGACCCATGTGAGAGGTAGACGATGTAGGCGGGCTGATTGGATTCGCTCATGACTTCGTCGTGCTCCACTGATTGAGTGCTTCAATGCCCTGCCAAAAATCAGACCATTGCGGCTGGACCAAACACCGCACCCAAGGGTGGCGATGATAGGAGGTGACTTCATCATACGTCAGCCAGCACATCGTGGGTTTGCGCAGCGCCACCGCCATGTGATAGGGCCCTGAGTCGGTTGAAACAAAGAGATCACAGGCGTCTATGAGTGCCGCCAGGCCAGGCATATCGGTCTGGCCCGCCAGATCATGGACATGGCTGACATCAGCCCCCTGCTCGCGCAGTGCCTGGATGAAAGATTGGTTGATTTCTCGCTCGTTCGGTGCCCCGGTCAGCACCACATCCATGGCCTGTCTTTGCATCCAGTTTTTGAAGCACAAGGCCAAATCCGGCATGGGCATGCGTTTGTGCGCTGCGCCAAAAGTGGCACAGCCGATGTTCAGTCCAACCCTGACGGGGGCTGTTCGTGGTGGTAGCAACGACTGAATGTGTGCTTTCGCTGGCCGGGGGGCGACAAGCTCGATGGCAGTTTGACCACGGTCAATGCCCAAAGCCTGCAACACCACAAAGTCGCGCAAGGTGTAGTCAAAGGGCTCGGCGAGCCCATGGGTCTGTGCAAAGTGGCTGCTGGAAGGGGCGCTTAGGTTGTAAAACCATGACCGCATCGGGAATTGGGCGATGCCCACGCTTCGGGCGCCACTGGCCATACGGGCCACCCAAGAAAGCACCGAGGTCCGGCTGCCCGCCCATTCAAAGTCAATCACCAGATCGGGGCGCAATGTTTTGGACAAAGCCCAGACCCGGCGGGCAATCTCTGAATTAGAGACCTTGCGCACATCATCCCCATAGGGCACCCCTTCCCGAATGGTCAAAAAGGTGGCGCTGGCGAGCAAATGGTGCGATTGGATCAGGGATTCGCTGGGGTAACCTGCGTGACGGCTTAAAAACAAGAGGTGTAACTCGACTTCAGGCCATTGGTCTTTCATGGCGCGCCAGGCTGCGCTGCTGCGCAAGATATCGCCTATGCCCATGCTGTGGGCCTTGATCATGAGGATCTTGCGAGGTGCGGAGATGGGGTTCATTGGCATGGGCAATGACAATGTGGGTCAGCCACGCCGATCTTCATAGCGGGTGAGCAATTTGAGGCCCATGTGCCATGGATAAGTGGCACAGGCGACCAAGACCCGGGGCAAGGCCCAGCGATCATGTTGGGGCCCAACCCTGCCACGTCGCATGGTGGTGGCCGTCAGATAACCTGCGGCTTTCGCCATTTCAACGTGGCGAGGCTCAAAGCGGCCATAGGGATAACAAAAATGACGCACTTCGGTGCCGAGTTGTGTTTCCAGCTCTTCTTTGGACTGTGTCATCTCGGCCATGCACAAAGGGTCGTCGGTGGCTGTCAAGTCAATGTGGTGTTGGGTGTGCGAGCCCACATCCATGCCCGCATCGATCCAGCGCAACCAATGGTCGCGGTCCATCAGTGGCTTGGGTGCCACAACACCCGCATCCCAAACATTGGTTTGCCCGATCAGGCTGCTGACCGCATAGCAGGTGGCGGTATGTCCGTGGCGACGCAAGATGGGTAAAGCATGATCAAAATTGTTTTGATAACCGTCGTCAAAAGTGATGCCCACCACCCTGCCCTGACGCCGCCCGTCCAGATAAGGTTCGAGATCGCGCATGGACAAACCTTTAAATCCGAGGGCGCTGAGCATGGCCATTTGCCAGGCAAAACCGCGAGGTGAGACCACCAGGCCACGCAGGGGTGTTCCCCGTGCTGGCGGCACGTCTATTTGATGGTACAAAAGGATCGGGATGGGATTCAAAGCGCACCGTGGCAAGTGCTATCGACCATAGTGGTCTTCAAATCGAACAATGTCATCCTCGCCGAGGTAACTGCCCGATTGGACTTCGATGATTTCAAGAGGTATCACGCCCGGGTTGCTCAATCGATGAGTTTGACCCAGAGGGATGTAGGTGGATTGGTTTTCAGTAAGGGTCAGCATCTCATCGCCATTGGTGATTTGTGCCGTGCCCTTGACCACCACCCAGTGCTCGGCGCGGTGATGGTGCATCTGAAGGCTCAAACTGGCCCCCGGGTTGACCATGATGCGTTTGACTTTAAAGCGCGCCCCCTCATCGACCTCAAGGTACCACCCCCAGGGACGGTGGACTTGTCGGTGTAAATCGCCTTCGACCCGGTCATTTCTTTGCAATTGACTGACCACTTCCTTGACCCGTTGGCTGTCGTGCTTGGAGGCCACCAACAGGGCATCGGCGGTCTCCACGATCATCAGGTCACTGACCCCTACGGCGCAAACCAGTCGGTGGCTGGCATGGATGAGGTTGTTGTGACCGCCCACGACCATGGTGTCGCCAATCAGGGCGTTGCCCTCCTTGTCTTTGGGCAGACTGTTCCAAACGGCATCCCATGCCCCCAGGTCTGACCAACCTGCATTCAGCGCCAACATGCGCAGATCGATGCCTTGGGCGACGCAATGTTCCATCACCGCATAGTCAATGGACTCGGCTGGTACGGCCTCGAAGGCCGCTGGATTGGGTCGGATGAAAGAATGGTCTTGCTGCCGCTGCGCCCATGCGGCCTGGGTGGCTTGCAAAATATCGGGCCGCAGTCGGGCCAATGCGTTTAACCACGCCGAGGCTCGCAATACAAACAGGCCTGAATTCCAAAAATAGCCCCCATCGGCCAAATATTTCTCTGCCGTGTCCAGGTCGGGTTTCTCGACAAAGCGCAAGACTTCCATCCCCCCCCGAGCTTGTGCATGGGCTGGTGCTTGAGGCTGTGCCTGAATATATCCGTAGCCGGTTTCGGGCCGATCAGGTGGAATGCCAAAAATCACAATGGCCCCGTTGGCGGCCACTTGTATGGCCAGTCTGGCAGTACGAACAAATTCATCGCCCTGCTCGAGGTCCTGATCGGCGGGGGACACCACCAATACCGGGTCATCTCCTTCGGCCATGGCCGCCAGCGCGGCCAGGGTCAGGGCTGGTGCGGTGTTGCGCCCAGACGGCTCAAGAAGCAGTGTGGCTGGGCTGGATTGAATTTCACGCCATTGTTCAGCAGCCAAAAAGCGGTGCGCTTCGCTGGTCACCACGATGTTTTGGGAAATGCTGACCTCATCGAAAGCCAATGCAGCCAGACGTTGGGCCGTCATCTGAAAAAGGCTGTCCGGACCGGTCAAGCATAGGAACTGCTTGGGAAAACCGCTGCGAGACAGGGGCCATAGCCGACTGCCAGAGCCGCCACACAAGATAACAGGAACGATGGGTGTCATGCCGTGAAAATTTTATCGTATTTCGCTGCGGCCTCAGCCCAGCTGCGGCTTCGCGACTCTGCCAGGCCCGCCTGAATCAGGGCTTGTCTGAGGGTCGGATCTGACAACACCTTGTTCACCGCAGAGGCCAATTCATCGGGGTTTCTGGGGTCTTGAAGCACCCAGGCTTGATCAAGGTGGGTCAATTCCGCACTGAGGCCACAAAAGGGCGCCGGACTCACCACCACAGGCAGACCGCAGGCCATGGCTTCGAGCACGACCATGCCAAAGCTGTCTTCCAGCGTCGGGTGGACCAATGCATCGGCCGCGGCCATCAATTCAGGCACATCGGCTCTGGGCCCTAAAAAATGCAAGCGCGAGATCACCCCGAGCTCGGCCGACAGATGCTCGTATTCAGCCTTTTGACGCGACTGCCCCACCACGGCCACTTGAACGGTGGAAGGCCACAAGGTCATGGCCTTGAGCAAGGCATCCAAACCCTTGCGGGCATAGTCGTTGGCCACAAAAAGCAGCCACTGCCGCCCTTCATCCCAACCCATGTCTAGGCGCTTCGATTCACGCGACGAAATACTCGGCGCTTCTCTGACCCCAGGGGTGATGACCGTGCTGCATGACTCGATGTCGGGGTAATAGGGGATAAAGTCGTGCATCAACATGGGCGAGGCAAACACCAGGGTACGGCCTGGAATGTGTTTCATGCGGGCGCGCTCCAGCCACCAATAGGTCAGGCGCCGCGGACTGGTGACCAAGGCCAAAGCGCGCAACGCTTTGCGCCAGCCCCGGCGCTGGCCCCAAAGGCCCTTGGCCACTGGTTGCACATGCAAGGTTTGCACTTGGCCGTGAAAGACATGCTCGTGGCTGTGCACCACATCGAAGCCCTTTCGAGTCTGCCACCAGGTGCTGAATGCATAAAAAATCTGGTTGACCCAACGCGGCCTTTGGCAGGGTCGCATGACATGGCGATAAGTCACATTGGAGATCGGGTGATCGGTGTGTTGGCAAAACACATGGACTTCGTGGTGTTGCCCGAGTTCGGCGGCCACCGAAATGGCGTAACTTTCGGCACCCCCCGCCAAACGGGAAAAATTACGGGTCAAAAGGGCTATCCGCATCGTCCGCCTCGGCCCTCAGATGAGCACGACATCGTACTCATCCTGGTGCATGACGGGCTCGGACACCAAAGAGATGGGTTTGCCGATGAAGTCACTCAGACCCGCCAGATGCTGGCTTTCCTCATCCGAGAGCCAATCTATGACTTTGGGGTGAGCCAAGACCCGAAATTCGCGGGGGCTGAATTGACGCGCTTCGCGCAAGATTTCCCTCAAAATATCGTAGGCCACAGTCCTGGGTGTTTTGACATGGCCCTTGCCCTGGCAAGCCGCACAGGGTTCGCACAACATATGGGCCAGAGACTCGCGGGTGCGTTTGCGCGTCATTTCGACCAAGCCCAGACCTGAAAACTGGCTGACCATGGTTTTGACGCGATCTCGGGCCAGATGCTTGCTCAGCTCAGCCAGCACAGCTGACCGATGGTCGTTGTGCTGCATGTCGATGAAATCGATCACGATGATGCCGCCCAAGTTGCGTAAGCGCAGTTGTCTGGCGATGGAACCGGCCGCTTCCAGATTGGTCTTGAATACAGTTTCCTCGAAATTCCTTGCCCCCACAAAGCCACCCGTATTGACATCCACCGTGGTCAGGGCCTCGGTCTGGTCGATGATCAGGTAGCCCCCGGATTTCAGATCGACGCGTCGCCCCAGGGCTCGCGCCACTTCATCATCAATGTGGTAGAGGTCAAAGATAGGACGCTCGCCTTTGTAATGTTGCAGTCGATTGACGGCACCCGGCATGAATTCCTGTCCGTATGAGCGCAAGACATGGTATTGTTCCTGCGAGTCAATGCGTATGCTTTGTGTGCCCTCGCCGACCAGGTCACGCAAGACCCTCTGCATGAGATTGAGATCCTGATGCAACAAGGATTTGGGGGGCAATTGCACGGAAAGCGTTTGGATGCGTGACCAGGTTTTTCTTAAATAAGCAATGTCGTCAGTCAATACACCGTCACTGGCGTCTTCCGCATTGGTGCGAAGAATAAAGCCCCCGGAAGAGGCATCACCAGGCACTTTGGCCAGGGCCAACAATCTGAGACGCAAGGCTTCGCGTTGATCGGCCGGGATTTTTTGCGAAATGCCGATGTGCTCATCCTGGGGCAAGAAAACCAATAAACGACCCGCGATGCTGATTTGGGTGGACAGTCGTGCGCCTTTGCTGCCCATGGGGTCTTTGATGACCTGAACCATCAGGGCTTGTCCCTCAAACACCTGCTTTTCAATGGGGACTGGAGGGGCCTCTCGCTGCGCCCCTTCGGCATGACGCTGCAGCATCGGCCCCACCAGGTCAGCCACGTGCAAAAAGGCGGCCCGATCCAATCCGATGTCCACAAATGCCGACTGCATCCCGGGCAATACCCGGGTCACCTTGCCCAAGTAAATATTGCCCACCAAACCCCGCTCGAGGGTGCGCTCGACATGAAGTTCTTGCACAGCCCCATGCTCGACCACGGCCACGCGGGTTTCTTGAGGGGACCAATTGATCAGGATGTCTTGCATAGCACCAGGTTAAAACTCAACACAGTTTAACCAGTTTGGACGAAAAATCAGGGAAAATGAGGATAAAGGAAACCCCAAAGGCATGAAAATCCTCGTCACCGGCGCGGCCGGTTTCATCGGCATGCACACCAGCCTGGCCTTGTTGGGTCAAGGGCATCAGGTGATCGGCATCGACAATCTGAACGACTATTACAGCCCTGAATTGAAAAGGGATCGCCTGGCGCAGCTTCAAATCCAAAGTGGTTTCGGGTTTCAGGCCATGGACATCGCCGACGCCCCGGCTTTGAACACACTCATGGCGACCCATGCCTTTGATCAGGTCGTCCACTTGGCGGCGCAGGCCGGTGTTCGCTATTCGCTGACTCACCCTAAGGCTTATGTCCAGTCCAACCTGGTTGGATTTGCCAACATTCTTGAAGCCTGTCGGGCCCACCGCCCCGCACATCTGGTTTATGCATCAAGTTCGAGTGTGTATGGCCGCAACGAAAAATTGCCTTACTCGGAGAGTGATCCGGTGGATCGTCCAGTCAGTTTGTATGCGGCCACCAAGAAATCCAATGAGCTGATGGCGTACACCTACAGCCATCTGTATGGCTTGCCCGCCACTGGCCTGCGATTTTTCACAGTCTATGGCCCCTGGGGCCGCCCGGATATGTCGCCCTGGCTGTTTTTGCAGGCCATCCTTCGCGGCGAAGCCATCCAGGTGTTCAACCATGGCCAGATGCAGCGCGATTTCACCTATGTGGACGACATCGTGCGCGGCGTGACGGAAGTGCTCAAACGCCCGCCTGCCCCACCGCAAAACGGCGAGGCCGCCCACCGGGTTCTGAACATCGGCAACCACCAACCGGTGGGCTTGCTGGACTACATCGCCACCTTGGAGCGCTGTGCCCAAAAACGCGCCATCCTTGACATGAAGCCCATGCAACCCGGTGATGTGCTGGCCACTTATGCCGATACCACAGCCATCCATCGACTGACCGGTTTCAAGCCAGATACTCCATTGGAGGAAGGTTTGGGTCATTTTGTGCGTTGGTTCCGTCAGTACCATGGCCTATGAACCGGTCTATGATCGACCTGTCTTTGAGTGAGGCATGCCTTTCATGAAAATCGCTGTCGCAGGTTTGGGCTATGTGGGTTTGTCAAATGCCGTATTGCTGGCACAACACCACCATGTGGTGGCGGTTGATTTGCTGGCCTCTCGCGTCGAGCAGATCAGGCAGCGCGTGTCACCCATCGTGGACGCCGACATCTCACGCTTTTTGAAGGAAAAGCCGCTTCAACTTGAAGCCACCACCGATGCCCGGGCGGCGTTTGACGGGGCCGATTACATCCTGATCGCCACCCCGACCGACTACGACCCCCAGACCAATTATTTCAATACCCGTTCGGTTGAATCGGTGATTGAGCAAGCCACGGCCATCCATCCGAAAGCGGTACAGGTCATCAAGTCGACAGTACCCGTGGGATTTACTGCTGAAATGCGCGCCAAGCACCAGACCGAGCAGTTGATCTTCAGCCCCGAATTTTTGCGTGAGGGCAAAGCCCTTTACGACAATCTTTATCCCAGTCGGATCGTGGTTGGCGAGCGCAGCGAACGGGCCAAACAATTTGCCGCGATGCTTCAGCAAGGGGCCATCAAGAGCGATATTCCTACCCTGTTGACCGACAGCACCGAAGCAGAGGCCATCAAGCTGTTTGCCAATACCTATCTGGCCATGCGTGTCGCCTATTTCAATGAACTCGATTCTTATGCCGCCAGCCACGGCTTGGACACGCGTCAGATCATTGACGGGGTATGCCTGGACCCTCGCATCGGTCACCATTACAACAACCCCAGCTTTGGGTATGGCGGCTATTGTTTGCCCAAAGACACCAAACAGTTGCTGGCCAACTACGATCAGGTGCCGCAATCACTCATAGGCGCCATCGTCACTGCCAACAGCACCCGAAAAGATTTTGTCGCCCAGGACATCCTGAACCGGCACCCCCGATCAGTGGGCATTTATAGGCTGGTGATGAAAACCGGCTCTGACAATTGGCGGGCCAGCAGCATTCAGGGGATCATGAAGAGGATCAAGGCCAAAGGCATCCCGGTGATGGTCTACGAGCCTGCGCTGGCTGAAAGCGAGTTTTTCAACTCGCCCGTCACCCATGATTTAACGGCCTTCAAAAATGAGGTTGATCTGATCATTGCCAACCGCTTCACCCCGGAGTTGGAGGACGTGAAAGACAAGGTTTATACGCGTGACCTCTTTGGCCAGGACTGAACCAGGACTCAGCTTCCCTGGGGCTGGCAGTGGGGCTCGCGCTCAGGACAAAATCACAAATCTATCCATCGCTCAATGAGCTGGGCCGTCTCGCGCAAAGGCAAACCCATGATGCCGCTGTAGCTGCCCCGCAGGCTGGCAATGCGTGTCGCCGCCAAACCCTGAATGGCATAGGCGCCTGCCTTGCCCATGGGCTCGCCCGAGGCCACATACATTTTGATCCAGGTCGGGGTCAATCGATCGAAGCGAACCACCGAGACGGAGCAGGCTGTTCTTAAGCCTCGTGGTGTGCCCACGGCCACGGCGGTGTAGACCCGATGATCCTTGTCTGACAAGGCCGCCAACATCTCGCGGGCGTGGGCTTGGTCTGCCGGTTTGCCCATGATGCGGCGTCCTAAAGCCACCGTGGTGTCGGCGCACAGTACCGGGGCCAAGGGCAAGTTGCGGCGTTTGAGCCGGTCTATGGCTGCATCCCACTTGAGACGGGTGACCCTTTGCACATAAGACTTGGGCCCCTCTCCGGGCAGGGCCTCTTCCAGGGCTTCGACATCTTCATCATGGTCCGGCAACAAGAGTTCGTGCCTGACCCCGATTTGTTGCAACAGCTGGCTGCGACGCGGGCTTTGCGAGGCCAGATACAGAAATTGACTTTTCATTCGCGATGGTAGGGATGATGCGCCAGCACCGACCAGGCGCGATAGAGTTGTTCGACCAGCAAGACCCGAACCATGGCGTGTGGCAAGGTCAGGTCAGACAGGCGGATGCGTTCGTGGGCCTGTTGGCGCAACTCAGGGTCCAGCCCATCGGGCCCGCCGATGATGAGCGCCACCTCTTGACCCAAACCCTGCCAGCTGCTCAATTTTGCGGCCAGATCAAGGGTGCGCAAGCGATCACCACGCTCATCCAGCACGACCCGGTGGACATCCCGGTTCAAACTGGCTTCGATGCGCTCACGTTCGACCCGCATCAGGGCGTCCGGGTGGAGTTGACCGCGAGGCGGTGCTTTCAGGGCTTTGAGTTGCAGCTTGATCTCGGGGGGGAATCGCTTGGCATAGTCGTCCCAGGCGGCTTGCGCCCAATCGGGCACTTTTTGCCCGATCGCCACCACGGTCAGTTTCATGCCTTTCGGGCAGAGGGCTTGCGCTGCACGGTTTTGGCCGATGCACCGGAGGGCGCAGATTTTTTGGCCGCAGGCTTTTTGGCGGCAGGCTTCTGAGCCACCGATTTCTTGGCGGCGGGCTGTCGCGCCACTGTCTTTTTGGCGGCAGGCTTTTTAGACCTGGCCTTGGGATTGGAGGCCGGAGCCTCGGTTTTTTTGACTGTGAGTGGCCGCGCCACTTTATCTGCACCGTGTTTGAGGCGCACAGGCTTGTCGCCCCAGATTTCTTCCAGGTGGTAATACTGCCGGATGGCAGGCTGCATCACATGGACCACAGCGGCACCACAATCTACGATGATCCATTCGCCGTTGTCCTCGCCCTCAATGCGGGGCTTGGGAAAACCGGCATCCCTGACTTTGTCACGGACACTCGCAGCCAATGCCTTGGTCTGGCGATTGGATGTGCCACTGGCAATCACGACGCGTTCGAACAAAGGGGACATTTGTTCGGTATTGAAGACCACGATGTCTTGGGCTTTCACATCTTCGAGCCCATCGACGATGGCCCGTTGAAGTTTTTGAACGTCGCGTTTGGCACTGGTCTCGGTCATGAATGGCATTATGAATAAAGTTGATGTTGTTGAATATAGCCCATGACCTTGGCATCCAGCCAGGGCACGGGTCGTTGGTGAGAAAGATGGTCTCGAATTTGTGTGGCGCTGATTTCCCGGGGTGCCCATGGCAACACGGTGGCTTGAGACAAAGCTGTATTTTGCCACTGACCCTGTGCAGGGTCGCGGTCGGCCACCACAATGTGAACCATGCACAGTAATTCTTCCCAGCGGTGCCAGGATTGGATTTTTCGGGCCTGATCAGCCCCCATGATCAAAAACCACTCTGCGTCAGGCCGCTCGGCCTTCAGCTCCAACACCGTGTCTATGGTGTAGGTGGGGCCGCTGCGGCGTATTTCACGCTCGTCGACCAAGACCTGATCCAGCCCTCGAAAGGCCAATCGGCACATGGCCGCCCGATGAAGCGCAGGGGTCGGTGCCTGCGCACGGTGCCAAGGCTGACCCGTGGGCAAAACCAGCAGTTGCTGCAGGCGCAACACTTGGATGGCACGCTCGGCCAGCGCCACATGGGCCTCATGCGGGGGGTCAAAAGCCCCGCCCAGCAGGCCCACCCTTTGCGCGGTCATGGCAGGTCTTTCAACCAGTCGCGGGCCGTCAGAAAGTCGGTGTACAGGCGTGCCTCGGGAGAGCCTGGCTGGGGCTGGCGTTGATAGGCCCAACTGGCGTGGCGAGGCATGGACAAGAGGATGGACTCGGTGCGTCCGCCCGACTGCAAGCCGAAATGGGTGCCCCGGTCCCAGACCAGATTGAATTCCACATAACGACCCCGACGGTATCGTTGGTGGTCAATTTCCCGCTCGCCATAAGGTGAGTCTTTTCTGCGGCGAACGATGGGCAGGTAGGCTTCGATCAGACACTGCCCCACCGATTGCCACATGGCGCGGTCTTGCGCTGGCCCCAGTTCGGCGAAGTCATCGAAGAAGAGGCCGCCGATGCCGCGCGGCTCCTGGCGGTGCTTCAAATAAAAATAATCGTCGCACCACTTCTTGAAACGCGGATACAGGCCCACTCCGAAGGGTTGCACGGCGTCCCGACAAACACGGTGGAAGTGGACCGCGTCTTCTTCGTAGCCATAAATCGGGGTCAGATCGAGGCCGCCGCCATACCAGGACACGGTTTGGCCCTGTCGGTCCACCACATGAATGTTGCGCACATTCATGTGAACGGTCGGCGCATGGGGATTGCGGGGGTGAAACACTAAAGACACCCCCATGGCCTCAAAGGGCTGGCCCGACAACTCGGGGCGGTGTTGCGTGGCCGAGGGCGGCAATGCCGGGCCGCTGACATGAGAAAAACCGCAACCTGCACGCTCGAACACCGGCCCGTCTTCGAGAATCATGGTGATGCCCTCACCTTGCAAGGTCTCGGTGGCCGGCTTGGTCCAGCGATCCACCACAAAATCGGTGCCATCCAATTCGGCAATGGCTTGGGTGATGTCTGTTTGCAGGCTCAATAAAAAAGCTTTGCTGTCTGCGACGCTCATGATGTCTCCTTCACAGATGATGCAGCGGGCAGCGGACGCACCGGGGCCGCCTGTTGAGGGTGATACCCACTCGCCTCTCCGACGATGGCTTCGATGCGGGCGTAGTCCACATCGACCTGTCCGGTCAGGCGTATGAAGTGCTGCAACCTCAGTTCGCGCCGCCCGTAGTCCAATGTGCCCACCCCCAGGGGCAAGCCGGATTGCACCGCCAGACGATAAAAACCGCTGCGCCAGCCGGGTTGGTAAGAACGGGTGCCCTCCGGCGAGAGACCCAACCAGCATATTCGGCCCTCCTCTTTTGCCCGGGCAAATTGGCGCACCATGTCCTCGACCACACCGCCAGGGGCATGGCGATCTACAGGGACACCGCCCAGTCGGGTCAGGAAGCGACCAAAGCCGGGGATGCGAAACAGGCTGTCTTTGGCCCAAAAGTGGATCTCGATGCCCATGCTGAGTTTGGCCAGCATGGCAATGACAAAGTCCCAATTGCTGGTATGGGGGTAAACAATGGCCACCCCTTGTGCGGCGGGCAGACCATCGAAACAAACCCGCCAGCCCAGCCATGCCAACACCCGACGGGCCCAGGTGCTGCCCTGAAAGCGGATGGGATGTGGTCCAGGGTAGTCGTTGTGCATGCCTGCTTCAGCGCATGGCCCGGTGCCCGATGTCTCGGCGGAACTGCATGCCATCAAAATGGATCTGGTCCAGGGTCTGGTAAGCGAGGGCTTGCGCTGCACGCACAGATTCACCCAGCGCCGTCGCGCACAATACCCGACCGCCCTGGGTCAAAAGCCGACCCTCATGCTCTGCGGTGCCCGCATGAAAGACCATGGCATCGGCCTGGTCCGGGGGCAAACCCCGGATTTCGTCGCCCTTGCGAGGCGACAGCGGGTAGCCGGCCGCTGCGGCCACCACCCCCAAAGCGCATCGGCGATCCCACTGCGGGGTGTGCTGGGCCAAAGCCGCGGGTGACTCGGTCGCGGCCCACAGCATCTCGAACAAGTCAGAGCGCAGACGCATCAGGATGGGTTGTGTTTCCGGATCGCCCAGACGGCAGTTGAACTCTAGTGTTTTGGGTTGCCCCTGGGCGTCGATCATGAGCCCGGCGTACAAAAAGCCAGAGAAAGGCAAACCCTCCTGGCGCATGCCTTGCAGGGTCGGCAAGATGATCTGGCGCATGGCCTTGTCATGGATTTCGGGCGTCACGACAGCGGCGGGAGAGTAGGCCCCCATGCCACCGGTGTTGGGCCCCATGTCTGCATCGAGCAGGCGTTTGTGGTCTTGCGAGGTGGCCAGCGCCAGGGCTTCGGTGTCGTTGCAGACACAAATGAAACTGGCTTCCTCGCCCTGCAAAAACTCTTCGATGACGACCCGCACCCCACCCTCGTTGTGGGCTACGCCCAAGCGCGGGTCGTGCCACATGAAATCGATGGCTTCGTGGGCCTCGGCCAAGGTCTGCGCGACCACCACCCCTTTGCCGGCGGCCAGACCATCGGCCTTGACCACGATGGGTGCCCCGTGGCGGTCGACGTAGGCATGGGCCAGCGCCGGGTCGCTGAAAGTTTCAAAGCGTGCGGTCGGGATGCCATGCCTTTGCATGAAGGCCTTGGAAAAGGCTTTTGAGCTCTCCAGCTGGGCCGCCCCGCGTGTGGGGCCAAATATGCGAAGCCCATGTTGTCGGAATTCGTCCACCACCCCGGCGGCCAGGGGCGCTTCAGGGCCGACCACTGTCAAGCCTATGCCCTGGGCCTGAGCCCATTGCCGCAATGCCACAACATCAGTGATTGGAATGTTTTTGAGGTTGGCATCGCGTGCGGTGCCACCGTTGCCAGGGGCCACAAAGACCTGTTGAACCTTGGGTGAAGCGGCCAGCTTCCAAGCCAAGGCGTGCTCTCGGCCACCAGAGCCTATGACCAGCACTTTCATAGTTCGGCGTTGTGATAGACCGCTTGCACGTCGTCAAGGTCTTCCAGCACATCCAAGAGTTTTTGCATGCGAAGCGCATCGTCGCCGCTCAGTTCCACGCTGTTTTCAGGGCGCAGGGTGACTTCGGCCAAATCGGCTTGCAAACCGGCCGCCAGCAAGGCATTGCGAACCGCTTCAAAGTCGTTCGGTGCGGTCAGCACTTCAATGGCCCCATCTTCCCCGCTGACCACATCGTCGGCGCCGGCATCGAGAGCCACCTCCATGATCTGGTCTTCTGAGGTGCCCGGGGCGAACACCAACTGCCCGCAATGGCGGAACTGGAAGGACACCGACCCCTCGGTGCCCAAATTACCGCCGTGTTTACTGAACGCATGGCGCACTTCGGCCACCGTTCGAACTTTGTTGTCGGTCATGGTATCGACGATGATGGCTGCGCCAGCGATGCCATAGCCTTCGTAGCGTATCTCTTCGTAGCTCACACCTTCCAACTGGCCTGTGGCTTTGTCGATGTTGCGTTTGATGGTGTCGGCCGGCATATTGGCGGCCTTGGCTTTGTCCACGGCCAAACGCAACCGGGGGTTGGCATTCATGTCGCCCCCGCCGGTGCGGGCCGCCACCATGATCTCACGGATCACTCGGGTCCATATCTTTCCGCGTTTTTCATCCTGCCGTCCCTTGCGGTGCTGGATGTTGGCCCATTTGGAATGTCCTGCCACAAATACCCCTCAGGTGTTCATTTCTGATGGGGTATTGTAGGTCGAATGACCCCGCTTGACGGGGGCATTCGACTCAAAGTTCTGCTTCCTGTGGCTCGGATTTAGACTTGCCATCCTTTTTCGGGTGGGGCTGAATGTCAAGCAGCACTTCGCCCTTCTCGTCAACGTCCACGCTGAGCCGACCGCCATCGGTGAGGCGACCGAACAGGAGCTCGTCTGCCAAGGCTTTGCGGATGGTGTCCTGAATGAGGCGCTGCATCGGCCTCGCACCCATGAGGGGGTCAAACCCTTTCTTCGCCAAATGCTGGCGCAAGGTGTCGCTGAATGTGACATCGACCTTTTTCTCGGCCAACTGGGTCTCGAGCTGCAACAGAAATTTGTCGACCACGCGCAAAATGATTTGTTCGTCAAGTGCCTTGAAGCTGACGATGGCGTCAAGCCGATTGCGGAACTCAGGGGTGAACAGGCGCTTGATGTCCGCCATTTCGTCACCCGACTCGCGGGAATTGGTAAAGCCGATGGTCGATTTGTTCATGGTTTCGGCGCCCGCATTGGTGGTCATGATGATGATCACATTGCGGAAATCGGCTTTGCGCCCATTGTTGTCGGTCAGCGTGCCATGGTCCATAACCTGGAGCAAGACGTTGAATATGTCAGGGTGTGCCTTCTCAATTTCGTCCAGCAACAGCACGGCATGGGGCTTTTTGGTGACCGCCTCGGTCAGAAGACCGCCTTGGTCAAAACCCACATAGCCCGGAGGCGCACCGATGAGGCGACTGACGGCGTGCCGCTCCATGTACTCGGACATGTCAAAACGGATGAGGTCGATGCCCATGATGAACGCCAATTGCTTGGCGGCCTCGGTCTTGCCCACACCAGTGGGGCCGCTGAACAAAAAGGCACCGATGGGTTTGTCTGACTTGCCCAGACCGGAGCGGGCCATCTTGACGGAGGCCGCCAACACCTCCAGAGCCTTGTCCTGGCCAAACACCACGTTTTTCAGGTCGCGCTCCAGCGTTTGAAGCTTGGAGCGGTCGTCGTTGGACACATTGGCCGGCGGGATGCGGGCAATTTTGGCCACGATGTCTTCAATTTCCGTGCGCGAAATGGTTTTCTTGCGCTTGGAAGGGGCCAAAATGCGCTGAGCAGCACCCGCCTCGTCGATGACATCAATCGCCTTGTCAGGCAAGTGCCGATCGTTGATGTATTTGGCGCTGAGCTCGGCCGCGGCCTGCAGGGCCGCATTGGCGTATTTGACCTGATGGTGCTCTTCGAAGCGCGACTTCAGTCCTTTGAGGATGTCGATGGTCTGCTCGACCGAGGGCTCCACCACATCCACTTTCTGGAAGCGTCGCGACAAGGCGGAATCTTTCTCGAAAATACCCCGGTACTCGGTAAACGTGGTGGCCCCCACGCACCGCAATTGGCCAGAGCTCAAGGCAGGCTTGAGCAGATTGGATGCGTCCAGCGTGCCCCCGGAAGCGGCACCAGCACCGATGAGTGTGTGAATTTCATCGATGAACAAAATCGCATGCGGGCGGTCTTTGAGTGATTTCAGCACGCCCTTGAGCCTTTGCTCGAAATCGCCCCGGTATTTGGTGCCAGCCAGCAGCGCCCCCATGTCCAGGGAGTAAACCTGGGCATCGGCCAACACTTCGGGCACATCGTTTTGCGTGATGCGCCAAGCCAGGCCCTCAGCAATGGCGGTCTTGCCGACGCCCGCTTCCCCGACCAGCAAGGGGTTGTTCTTGCGCCGACGGCACAAAATCTGGATCACCCGCTCCACCTCGTATTCGCGACCAATGAGCGGGTCGATGCGGCCCTCTTTTGCGGCCTGATTGAGGTTCAAGGTGAACTGCTCCAGGGCGGAAGCTTTTTCGCCCTTGTCGGTGCTTTCCTCGTTTTCTGATGGGTTGCTCTCGGCAGGCTTGGACGGCTCGGGCGGGTCGCTCTTTTTGATGCCATGTGCGATGAAATTGACCACATCGAGGCGAGTCACACCCTGTTGATGCAAGTAGTAGACCGCATGCGAGTCTTTTTCACCAAAAATGGCCACCAGCACATTGGCACCGGTCACTTCTTTCTTGCCGTTGCCCGTGCTCTGGACATGCATGATGGCGCGCTGAATCACGCGCTGGAACCCCAAGGTCGGTTGGGTGTCGACCTCTTCTGTGCCGGCCACCTGAGGGGTGTTGTCTTTGATGAAATGGGTCAGAGACTTGCGCAGGTCGTCCATATTGGCCGAACAGGCGCGAAGCACTTCGGCCGCGCTGGGGTTGTCGAGCAATGCCAGCAGCAAATGTTCGACAGTGATGAAATCGTGTCGCTGCTGTCGCGCCTCTACAAAGGCCATGTGCAAGCTCACTTCAAGTTCTTGGGCAATCATGTGTGTTCCTTCAAGCTTGCTATCAAAAAAACGTGATTTTTCACATCTGGGGTTGAGTTTGCATTATTCAATGGGTTCCGACAAGCACTGCAAGGGATGTCCGGACTGGTGGGCCGCATCGAGCACCTGATCCACTTTGGTGGCAGCCACATCTTTGGTGTATACACCACAGATGCCTTTGCCATCGAGATGTATTTTTAACATGATCTGAGTGGCGGTTTCACGGTCTTTTCCGAAAAACTCCTGCAAGACCAGCACCACGAATTCCATGGGGGTGTAGTCGTCATTGAGCATCACCACCTGATGCATCTGGGGCGGTTGCGTTCTTCGGGTGATCCGTTCGAGGACCACCGAACCGCCGTCATCGTGATTGGGCACGATTTTGGGTGCGGGAGGTTTCTGAGTGGACATGGAATTCATTTTAGTGATTCTGCGCATTGTCAGACCCTCTCCCCGTAAAAGACCTGTTTCTGGCCCTGTCAGCCCATGGACACCCATGATTTCTGACGGATCACTGGCCCGATCTTGGACAGGATGAATTTTTTCATTGAAAAGCACTAAAAAACGATGAGTTGTTTATTTTTTATGTACAATTAATATTAAATTGTTCATACTTTCGAATTCAGGAGAAGACATGGCGACTGGCACCGTCAAGTGGTTCAACAATGCAAAAGGGTTCGGCTTCATTACCCCCGAAGGTGGCGGCGAGGATGTGTTTGCGCACTTTTCAGCCATCAATATGGAGGGATACCGAACCCTGGAAGAGGGCATGAAGGTTCAGTACGACCCCGTGAAAGGCCCCAGGGGTTGGCAAGCCAACAACATCCAAAAAGTCAATGGCAACCAAGCCCAGTGAAGCCGGCTTCAAATGCGCGGCTTGCTTCTGAGGTGGCAGAACACCTGAGTGACATGCCCTGCCCCCAGGCTTGATTCACATGCGTTCAATCAGGGCTTGACCGAATGCAGAACACCCAATGGCTTGGGCCCCTGGCATCAGGCGGGCCAAGTCGTAAGTGACCTGTCGGTCACTGATGGCGCGTTCCATGGCCCCGATGATCAAATCGGCAGCCTCTCGCCATGCCATGTGACGCAACATCATTTCTGCCGACAAAATGATAGAGCCCGGATTAACCATGTCTTTGCCCGCGTACTTGGGGGCTGTGCCATGGGTCGCCTCAAACAGGGCGACACTGTCCCCGATATTGGCGCCGGGCACCATCCCCGTTCCGCCGACATGGGCCGCCAAAGCATCTGAGATCAGATCGCCGTTGAGGTTGAGCGTGGCGATCACGCTGTATTCCTCCGGGCGCATCAGAATTTGTTGCATAAACGCATCGGCAATCACGTCCTTGATGACGATCGGGCGCCCCGTATTCGGGTTCTTGAACTCAAGCCAGGGGCTGTCCTCGGGCATCTTGGCACCGAACTCCTTTTTCGCCAAGGCATAAGCCCAGTCGCGAAAACTGCCTTCGGTGAACTTCATGATGTTGCCCTTGTGCACCAGGGTGACATGGGGCTGATCGTGGTCGACCGCATATTGCAAGGCTTTCCTGACCAATCGCTCGGTGGCCTGACGCGACACCGGCTTGATGCCGATGCCTGTGGTTTCAGGGTGCTTGATCTTCTTGACCCCGAATTCATCGATCAGGAATTGAATGAGGCGCTGCGCCCGGTCTGTGCCCGCCTCGTACTCAATGCCGGCGTAGACATCTTCGGTGTTCTCTCGAAAGACGATCATGCGGGTTTTTTCAGGCTCGCGCAGCGGTGATGGTGCCCCTTTGAAATAACGCACCGGGCACAAAGCCAGGTACAGGTCGAGTTCCTGACGCAAAGCAACGTTGAGAGACCGTATGCCCCCACCGACCGGCGTGGTCAAGGGGCCTTTGATGGACACGACATATTCGCGCAAGGCGTGCAGGGTTTCATCAGGCAACCACACATCCGGGCCGTACATCATGGTGGCTTTGGTCCCCGCATAGACCTCCATCCAGCGGATGCGCCGTGCGCCTCCGTAGGCCTTGCGCACCGCCGCATCGACCACTTGCATCATCACCGGGGTGATGTCAAAACCTGTGCCGTCCCCCTCGATATAGGGGATGATGGGCTGGTCGGGGACTTCCAGGCGATGGTCGGGCAAGGCTTTGATTTTGGCGCCGTCGGCGGGTACCTTGATGTATTGGTACATGAATACGTCTCCGTGATTCGGTGTGTCTGCAAGGCCGAACTGGCCGCTTCGCGTGCATTCTATCGCCCTCCCTCGCCTCGACGGATCGGGGATATTTCGCCCTGGCCACCTAAGGATGCTCTGCAACACTTCCTTGGGTGTTTGACGGGGGTGATTGAAAAATCCCGGATAATGTTTTCCCATGAAAAAACATGGCTTGGTCTTGCTTTGGTGTTGCTGCGCTTGGGCCGTGGCATGGGCTCAGGGCGAGCCTCAGATGAATTTGCGACGCGTCAAATTACAGGCCGGCATGCACCTGATAGACGCTCAATTGGCCCAGACGCCTGAGCAACGTGAAATCGGGCTGATGTTTCGAAAAGAGATGCCTGCCCACGAAGGCATGCTGTTTGTCTTCGAGCGCAAAACCGAGCAATGCTTTTGGATGAAAAACACTTTGCTGCCATTGACCGCCGCTTTCATTGACGATGATGGCCGCATCGTCAACCTGGCGGACATGGCGCCCTTGACCACGCAGACGCATTGTTCAGCGCGGCCCGTGCGCTATGTGCTGGAAATGAACCAGGGCTGGTTTGCCAAAAGAAAAATGGGGCCAGGAGACCGCATCGGCGGCTTGCCCTGACCCCGCTTCCCTAAGGTGGCCTGTTGAAATCAGGCGAAGTTGCTTTCTGCGAACGACCAATTGACCAGTTTGTCGAGGAAGGTTTCGACAAATTTGGGGCGCAGGTTTCTGTAGTCGATGTAATAGGCATGCTCCCACACATCCACCGTCAGCAGAGCTTTGTCCGCAGTGGTCAGGGGCGTGCCGGCGGCGCCGGTGTTGACAATGTCCACGCTGCCGTCTGGTTTTTTGACCAGCCAAGTCCAGCCTGAGCCGAAATTGCCGACTGCACTTTTGACAAATGCTTCCTTGAACGCGGCAAATGACCCCCATTTGGCTTGAATGGCCGCAGCCAGAGCCCCGGAAGGTTCACCGCCACCTTGAGGTTTCATGCAATGCCAGAAGAACGTGTGGTTCCAGATTTGGGCCGCATTGTTGTAAATGCCGCCCGAAGATTTTTTCACGATGGACTCCAGATCCATCTGTTCAAATTCTGTGCCTTTTTGCAGGTTGTTGAGATTGACCACATAAGCGTTGTGGTGCTTGCCGTGGTGAAACTCAAGGGTTTCCTTGCTGTAATGCGGTGCCAAGGCATCGATGGCGTATGGCAATGCGGGCAGTGTGTGTTCCATCTTTTTCTCCTGATCAAAAGGCGATATTCTAAGGAAGTCTTGCAAAACCCGCTGAGTGCCAGTGGCAAGCCAAGGGCATCAACCCTTCTCGACATGTGCTGAGTCACCGGGGGTGGCTTGCACTTGCATGCCGACACGCCCATCGGACAACACCGCCTGCACCGACTGACCTGGGCTCAATTGACTGGCGCGGGTCAATGCCCCACCCGCGTCATCGACGAGCCAACAAAAGCCTCGGGTCAGCACCTGTTGCGGGTTGAGCAAGTCGAGTTGAGCCTGCCTCATTTGCAAACCCTGGGCATGCCCGGCCAGGCTCTGACGGATGGCCTGAACGGACCGCCGGGATTGCATTTGCAAGCCCTGGCGGTGTTGCTGTTGAGACCGCGCCATGGCCCCGGTCAGTCGCATGGCCCAACGTGACAAGGCCACTTTCTGGGCCGACAGCGCCGCTTGGGGGCGCCCCAAGGCGTTTTGCAATCTGTCCAGGTGTTGCGCCCCGTCATCCAAACTGCGCCACACTGCATGATGGAGTGTTTGCGCACAGTCGCTGAGATGCATCCACAAGTCTTGTGTGGGGGTGGCACACATTTCTGCAGCCGCCGTCGGGGTCGGGGCTCGCAGGTCTGCGGCAAAATCAGACAAGGTGAAATCGGTTTCGTGGCCCACACCACTGATGACGGGCACAGGGCATCGTCTGATTCGGCGCACCAAAGACTCATCGTTGAAGGCCCATAAATCTTCCATCGAGCCGCCCCCGCGCACCAGCAAAATCACATCGAGATCGGCACTGTCCTGCAGGCGATCCAGGGCAGTGATGAGGCTGGCCGGTGCATCTGCGCCTTGTACCAGCGCCGGTGACAAGACCACCGGGATGTGCGGCACACGGCGGCGCAAGGCTGTGGCGATATCGTGCAAAGCAGCCGCCGAGAGCGAAGTCACGACCCCAATGCGGCGAGGATGAGGGTTGATCGTGCGCTTGATCGAGGCATCAAATAGGCCCTCTTGGCCCAGTTTGTCCTTCAAGCGCAAAAACTCCGCAAACAAGTCCCCTTGTCCCAAAGGGCGCATGGCCTCCACCACCAGTTGAAGTTCGCCACGTGACTCGTACACCCCGAGACGCCCCATGACTTCGACCTGATCGCCATTGCGCGGCAAACGACCCAAAGCTTGGGCCGAACGACGGAACATGGCGCATCTCAATTGGCCTTGGGCGTCTTTGAGGGTGAAATAACAGTGCCCGCTGATGGCCTGAGTGAACCCGGAAATCTCACCCCTGACTTGCACCGCATCAAAACGCGACGACAGTGTTTCCGAAACGGCCTTGCAAAGGGCACCGACGGTCCAAACGGTTGAGTTCATACACTGATTTTGCCCGAATGTCGATCTGGGATGACTTCAAGTACCCCCTGGGGTGCAAGGCACAAAATCACCCGCAGCGACCCCATGTTTCGTCCAAGTCGCTGTTTTTAAATGACTTTTTCATGATGAATTTTTCACCGTTCTAAGCCGACATCGAATTCATGCGGTCTGTGGACGGATCCCACAGGTTTATCCACATCTTTATCCACCGAAGTTGTGAGGCCCAAGGGGCCAGACAGCCCCCCTTAGACCCGCCTGGTCGGTAGGATAATGCGGGCACACCACATTCGAGTGCGGGAGTCCTTTTTGTTCGATCTGATCTTGTCTGCCGGCTGGCCGGTCTGGCCCCTTTTGATGCTGTCCGTGCTGGCCGTGGCATTGATATTGGAGCGTGCCTGGTTTTACAGAAACCGCCACGTGGCCGATGCCGAAACCATCGACCCTGTGCTGAACCAATGCCATCTGGCCTTGCCAACCCAGCAGCAAACCCGGGCGTTAGCCCAAAGCAGTTTATTGGGGCACTTGCTGGCCATAGGCATTGAGCGGGTGCGACAGCAACCCACCTTGAGCGATGCCGGCTTGCGACAAACCCTGGAATTGGAAGGCCGCATCATGGCGGCGCGCCTGGATCAGTATTTGCCTTGGCTGTCCACGATCGCATCGACGGCCACTTTGCTGGGTCTGCTGGGCACCGTGATCGGCATGATTGAAATATTTGCGGCCCAATCGGCGCAAGGCCAACAACCCGCGCAACTGGCCCAGGGCATCTCAATCGCTCTGTACAACACCGCCTTTGGATTGTTGGTGGCCATCCCCAGCCTGCTGGCATGGCGTGGCCTGAAAAGTCGGGCCGACCATCACCTGATGCGGATGGAAGTGGCCTGTGAGCGTTTGGTTCAACAATTGCAGCAACTCCAACGGCCCAGGTAAAGCAGATGGGCATACGCTTCAAACGCAGCGAAGATGCGGCACCCGAAATCATATTGGTGCCCTTCATCGATGTGCTGTTGGTGGTTTTGATTTTTATGGCTTTGTCGGCCACCTTTTCGCGCTACGCTGAGTTGCAAGTCCAATTGCCACAAGCCCAAGGCGCCGTGGCCCAGGAAAAGAGGGCTTCCCTTTGGTTGCAAATCAACGCCCAAGGCCAGATTTTTTTGGAAAGGCAACCGCTGGGCCGGATCTCGGCCCAAGACCTGGCTGAAAAAATGCGCCCGATGCTGGGCACTTCTGAGCCCCCTACCCTGGTGATTGGTGCAGATGCCCGAACCCCGCATCAAGCAGTGGTGTTGGCCATGGAGGCTGCACGGATGGCCGGGATGAGCAAGATCACTTTCATGTCCAACGGTGCCGGGCGTCAGCCATGACCGAAGCCCATTGGCTCCGAATATGGTCCCGACGCGGCGCTTGGGCCTGTCTCCTATGGCCAGTTTCGAAGCTCTATCAGGGCTTGATCTGGACGCGCCGACTTTTATACCGCCGGGGTTGGTTGACCTCAACCCGATTGCCTGTGCCTGTGGTGGTGGTGGGTAATGTGTGGGTGGGCGGCACGGGCAAAACCCCCATCACCATGGCTTTGGCCCAAAAACTGGGCGAGATGGGGTGGCGGGTTGGCGTCATTTCGCGCGGCCATGGCCGACAGGCCCAAGAGGCCATGCTGGTGCGCCATGACAGCCTGCCCGCAGAGGTGGGTGACGAGCCATTGCTGATACACCGCAAAACCCATATACCGGTGGCGGTCTGCGGGCGCAGGGTTGATGCCGCTCGGCTGCTGTTACAGACGCACCCGGATGTGAATCTGATCATCAGCGACGATGGCATGCAACACATGGCCCTGAAGGCAGATTTGGTCTGTTGCGTATTTGACCAACGCCGATTGGGCAACGGCTGGGTCTTGCCCGCAGGTCCATTGCGCGAACCCTGGCCCTTGCGTGGACAGGTCAGGCCACCCACATGGCTTTTCTCGTCAGAGCAGCCGCCATGGCAAAACACGTGGCAGATCACACGCCGCTTATCTGAGCTGGCAGTCAATGGGCTCGGTCAGGAGTGCCGCTGGGTTGACTTGCCATCGCCGGTCAATGTGCTGGCGGCCATCGGCCAGCCGCAAGCGTTTTTTCAGGCTGTGCGTGAGCGGGGGCTGGAACCACACACCACTTTGGCCCTGCCAGACCATGATGACCTTCAAAACTGGCAGCCAGATCGGGGGCAAACCTGGCTTTGCACTGAAAAAGACGCCGTCAAAATCTGGCCTCGCCACCCACAAGTCTGGGCCATCCCCCTTTGTGTGGATTTGCCCGAGGCTTTATGGGCCGAACTCAACCGCTTTTTGCTGGCAAGACTATCATCTCCGTATGGATCAAAAACTGCTTGAGTTGCTCGTTTGCCCCGTCACCAAGGGGCCGTTGCGATACCACCCCCAGACCCAAGAACTGGTGTCACGCTCAGCCCGTCTGGCCTACCCGGTCCGCGACGGTGTGCCCGTGTTGCTGGAATCGGAAGCCCGGACTTTGCGTGACGACGAAATCGAGCCATGAGTGAACCTGAATTCGTCGCCCTGATTCCGGCGCGGCGCTCATCCACCCGCTTGCCCGACAAACCCTTGCTGGACATAGGTGGCGTGCCGATGGTGGTGCGTACCGCCCGTCAGGCGCTGAAGTCTGGGGCCAGGGCTGTATGGGTGGCCACTGACGACGCCGAGATCGCTTCGGTTTGCCAACGGCATGACATCGGCCATGTGATGACCGACAAAAGCCACCCCAGCGGCAGTGATCGCCTGGCCCAAGCCTGCCAACGTCTGGGGCTTGCAGACGATCAAGTGGTGTTGAATGTGCAAGGCGACGAGCCCCTGATTGCCCCGGATCTCATTCGTCAAGTGGCCCACACCTTGACCCGGCGAGCCGATTGCGTCATGGCCACCGCTGCACACCCCATCGACGATGCCACTGAATTCCTGAGCCCTCACGCGGTGAAAGTGGTGCTCGATGCGCAGGGCACCGCCATGTATTTCAGCCGTGCCCCCATCCCCTGGTGGCGCGACGGGTATGCGCAAGGGGTTCAAACTCTGGCCCAGCCCGCCCCATTGAGGCATTTGGGCATTTATGCTTACCGTTGTCACTTTTTGAAGCAATTTCCTCTCTTGGCGATGGCACCGAGCGAGTCGTGTGAGTCTTTGGAACAATTGAGGGTGCTTTGGCACGGGCACAAGATCGCCGTGCATATTGACCACTCGCCTCCCAGCCCTGGCGTGGACACGCCTGAAGATTTGGCCCAGGTGCGGCAGATTGTGGCCACGCATGACACGTCAGCGACACAAAAGGGTCTGCGTGATATCCTCTGACCATCTCACTTAACCCAGCTTACTCCATACCATGAGACTCATTCTTTTGGGCGCACCCGGCGCCGGCAAAGGCACTCAAGCCACCTTCATCTGCCAGCGTTTTGGCATACCCCAAATCTCCACTGGCGATATGTTGCGGGCGGCAGTCAAGGCAGGCACCCCGTTGGGTGTGGCCGCCAAGAAAGTCATGGACTCGGGTGGACTGGTCAGCGATGAAATCATCATCGGTTTGGTCAAAGAGCGCATCCAGCAAGCCGATTGCGCGCAGGGTTTTCTGTTTGACGGCTTTCCACGCACCATTCCACAGGCAGAGGCCATGAAATCGGCTGGCGTTAAACTCGACTTCGTGCTGGAAATCGATGTCCCCTTTGACGCCATCATTGAGCGCATGAGCGGTCGTCGTGCCCACGTGGCCAGTGGACGAACCTATCACGTCAAATTCAACCCGCCCAAGGTCGAAGGAAAAGACGACGTCACCGGTGAACCCCTGATCCAGCGCGACGATGACAAAGAAGAAACCGTGCGCAAACGCCTGGATGTCTACAGTGCTCAAACCCGCCCCTTGGTCGATTACTACTCGCAGTGGGCCAAGAACGAGCCTGGCGCGGCCCCGCAATACCGCGCCATCAGCGGCATGGGCAGCGTCGAAGAAATCAAGGAACGCGCGTTCAACGCCCTGAAGTGAGCAGAGACAGCATCAGGCCCAAACGGGCCTGAACCGGGCTGAAGGGCACCGTCTTGATGCCCTCCTTCATGCCAGTGGGCAAATGGTCTAGCGCACACCTGGTGCTGACCCAACATTTCACCCCATCGTCCTGCAATGCACGCAAAGCCTCTGCCAAGCGCCAATGACAGGTACCAGCCCCTGTTCCCACCAAGACCAATCCTTGCAAAGGCGGTGCATCAGGATGCGTCCTCATGGCCTGCAAGACCCATGCTTGGGCGTCGCCATGACTGAACCACATTTCCACCCGGGGCCACGATGGGGCCGACAGCACCTGCGCTGCCGTGGGCCATGGACTTGGGGCCACCGGCCGGGGCATGCCCCTTGGTGTGTCGATGGTCAGTGAAGCCAATGGTCCATGCGAGTCGTCGTGGACCGTGGCCCATGCATCCAGCGACCAGGCCTTGACTTTGCGAACCTCACTGCCTGCCCACCATTGCCCGTTCATGATGACAGCCACCCCCCTGAACAGCTGCTGCTTGACGACTTGCAAGGCATCGCGCAGATTGGACGGGCCATCGGTTTGAGGATGATTCGCGGCTCGCATGGCGCCAGTGAGGGCCACCGGTTTTTCGGTCGGCAACAAGGCCGACAAGAGAAACGCTGTCTCTTCCATGGTGTCGGTGCCGTGCGTCAAGACCAAGCCACCTACATCAGGCCGTTGCAAATGGTGGATCGCCCTGAATAAGAGTTGTCGCCAGAACGCCTCATCGGCGTCTTTGCTGTCGATTTGGGCCACCTGTTCAAACTCGAGGCTGTCATCTACAGGCAGGCCCAGGGCCTTGAACAGCCTCCCCCCGTCCAACTGGGCGCTGTGGTAGACATCGGGCTTTTGGGGGTCGGGGGCCAAACCGGCGATGGTGCCGCCTGTGCCCAAAATGATGATTTTTTGCAACACATCACTCCAATCTATTGCCACATTTTAAAAACTGGTTAAAAATACAGTTACTGGATATCTGAACAGTAAGCACAGGAAACCCCCAGCAGGAGTCGCCAGCATGGAACAACCCAAGCTCACCGCCCGTCAACAGCAAATCCTCGATCTCATTCAAAGTGCCATCGCCCGCACCGGCGCCCCCCCCACACGGGCAGAAATCGCCAGCGAACTGGGTTTCAAATCACCCAATGCGGCCGAAGAACACCTGCAGGCCTTGGCCCGCAAGGGCGTCATCGAACTGGTGAGCGGCACCTCACGCGGCATACGCCTGCAATCCAACACTTTGCGCAGCATTCACGAATCTCGCGTCAAACAATTTACCTTGCCCTTGCAGAGTTTGGCCCAATTGGCCCTGCCCCTGGTGGGGCGGGTGGCTGCGGGCTCGCCCATTTTGGCGCAAGAACATGTGGACCAGACTTTTTATGTGGAAAGCAGCTTGTTCCAACGCCAGCCCGATTACCTGCTGAAAGTGCGCGGCATGTCCATGCGCGATGCCGGCATCATGGACGGCGATTTGCTGGCGGTGCAATCCACCAAAGAAGTCAAAAACGGGCAAATCGTGGTGGCCCGATTGGGCGATGAGGTCACAGTCAAGCGATTCCGCCGCCAACGCGATGTGATTGAACTGATCCCTGAAAACCCCGATTTCGTCACCATCGTGGTCCAGCCCGGCGACCCGTTTGAAATCGAAGGATTGGCCGTGGGGCTGATCAGAAACACCATGTTAATGTAAGGAATACCTATGACACTCGCCATTGCCACTTTGTCCCGCTGGATCAGCCCCCTGTGGGCGAGCCCGTCGGCAGCGACGCCGACTGTGCCGCCTGTGTCCCCTCGTTTCCCGGTGCACACCCCGCCACCATCCCACTCGTCATTGCGGGTCACCCGCCTGCAAGAAGAACGCATGCCACGCAATCTGGCCGGCCGCATGGTCATCAGTGGCCGGCTCGATGATGTGTGTCGCGAATTGGCGCGGCTGGAGGCTCTGGGGCAAGAACGGCCACACTGAGCCGCAGTGCTTTCGCATCCTTGCGCGGGCCGGAAAGCGCTCGCGAACAAGGCACAATGGAGGGTGTATGAACATCATCATCCTCGACGATTATCAAGATGCAGTGCGCAAGTTGTCTTGTGCCAGCAAGCTAGACGCCTTTCCTGCCAAGGTCTACACCAATACGGTCAAGGGGGTCGGCCAGCTCTCGGTGCGCCTCAAAGACGCTGAAGCCCTGGTCTTGATCCGTGAACGCACCCACATCACCCGGCAATTGATTGAAAAATTGCCGAGATTGCGATTGATCGCTCAAACCGGCAAAGTCGGGCCGCACATCGACCTGGAGGCATGTACTGAACGCGGTGTGGCCGTGGCTGAAGGGGTGGGCTCACCGGTGGCGGCAGCCGAATTGACCTGGGCCTTGATCATGGCCGCCAGCCGCCGTGTGCCCCAATATGTGGCGGCGCTCAAGCACGGCGCCTGGCAGCAATCTGGCTTGCGCTCGGCCTCGATGCCCCCGAATTTCGGCATTGGCCATGTGTTGCGCGGGCGCATGCTGGGCATTTGGGGCTACGGCAAGATCGGCCAGATGGTGGCCGGCTACGGTCGGGCTTTCGGCATGAAAGTGGTCGTCTGGGGCAGCGAGGCCGCCAGGGCCAGGGCCAGCAGCGATGGCTTGTTGGTGGCTGAGTCGAGAGAGTCGTTTTTTGAGACCGCCGATGTGCTCAGTTTGCACCTGCGTCTGGTGCCCGAAACGAAGCAAATCGTCACCTTGCAAGACCTCTCTCGCATGAAGCCCACGGCCTTGCTGGTCAATACCTCGAGGGCTGAACTGATAGAGCCCGACGCACTCATCACCAGCCTGAACCGGGGGCGGCCAGGCATGGCGGCGGTAGATGTGTTTGAGAGCGAGCCCATCTTGCAGGGTCACCCATTGCTGAGGTTGGAAAACTGCGTCTGTACCCCCCACATCGGCTATGTAGAGCAAGACTGTTATGAGCTGTATTTTGGCTCGGCTTTTGACAACATCATCAATTTTTCCAAAGGCACGCCGACCAATATTGTCAACCCGGGCGCTTTGCAAAAGCGGCGCTGATCAAGTGCCGCTTTTGGCCTTCAAGGCAGCCATGTCGGCGGCGTTTTGCTTGCGATCGGCGTTGACTTTTTGCATGGTTGGGCGGGCATTGACCATGGCCATGTAATCGGCCATGGCGGGCAAGGCCGGTGTCACCAAGTCTTCGCCCAGCACTTTTTTACAGGCCAGCGCCGCCAAGGGCAGGTGGATGGCCGCGGCGCAATCGGCCAAACCAAATTCTTTGCCGGCGACAAAGGGCTCGAATCGGGCCAGACGGGAAAACCCGCTAAGCCCCTTGGGCAACAGTCGGCGCACACGGTCTTTGGTTTCCTCGGTCACCTTGCCGCCGAAGAACGCCTCTGCATACAACTCTCGGGCCACCAGCTCGATGTGCAAATCGAGGTACAGGATGATTTCGCGAACTTTGGCCGCCGCGTAAGGGTCGGCAGGCAATAGAGGGGGCTGAGGCCAACGTTGTTCGATGTATTCGGCACAGGCGACGGACTCGGAGATGGGGCCTTGCTCAGTGTCAAGAAACGGTACCTTGCCCATGGGCGAGCGTCCCATGAGCTTGGGGTGGGAGTTGCCCACCCAAACCAGCTCTTCTTCAAACGGAACGCCTTTTTCGAGCAGTTGCAGCTTGAGCTGGCAGTAATAGTTGCTGAGAGAAAATCCGCACAATTTCAGGGTCATGGGACGCTCCATGGTGGCATGGGTGGAAATGTAAACCATTGTGGCATAGGTGAAGCACAGCCGTCAGATGGCCTGCGCCATAATTGTGAATATGACACATCCCTTCCAAACCATCGGCATCGTGGGCACGGGTGCCATGGGTCGAGGCATCGCTCAAATTTGCGCCCAGGCTGGCAGCCTGGTTTTGTTACACGATTCGCAGCCCCAAGCCTGCGGGCAAGCCATTGAGAGTTTGCAGGCCCAGTGGCAAAAACTGGCCGAGAAAGGTCGCTTGACGGCAGAACAGGTCCAGACTTATGTGGGCCGCCTGCGCGCCGCCCCGACGCTGGCCGATTTGTCGGGATGTGACTTGGTCATCGAGGCCATCGTCGAGAAACTGGACGTCAAACAAAGCGTGTTCCAGCAACTCGAAACGCTGTTGCGACCAGACGCCGTTCTGGCCACCAACACTTCATCTCTGTCGGTGACGGCCATCGCTTCGGCGCTGAAGCGGCCAGAGCGATTTGCCGGTTACCATTATTTCAATCCGGTGCCGCTGATGAAAGTGGTCGAGGTGATCGCAGGCCTGCGCACCGACCCGGTGGTGTGCCAGCAACTCGACGCCCATGCCCGGGCCACCGGCCACAGCCCGGTGCATGCACAAGACACTCCGGGCTTTATCGTCAATCATGCGGGCCGTGCCTACGGCACCGAGGCCTTGCGCATCGTGTCTGAGGGCGTCAGCGACTTCGCCACCGTGGACCGGATTTTGCGCGACCAGGTGGGGTTTAAATTGGGGCCGTTTGAATTGCTGGATCTGACGGCCCTGGATGTCTCGCACCCGGTCATGGAATCGATCTATCACCAGTACTACCAAGAACCGCGCTATCGCCCGAGCGTCATCACCGCTCAAAGGCTGGCGGCCGGGGTGCTGGGGCGCAAGACAGGCCAGGGGTTTTATCGATACACCGACGGTAAAGCCGAAGTGCCTGTCGAAGCCCAAGTGCCTGTCTTTGCCGTCATGCCACCGGTCTGGGTGTCTTCAAGGGCCGCCCGACGGGCGGAGTTGTTGCAGTTGCTCAAAGACCTTGGGGCGAAAATCGAAACGGGGGCATCCCCGTCAGTCCAAGCCCTGTGCGTGGTTGCGCCTCTGGGGTTCGATGTGACGACGGTGGCGGTGGTCGAGCGCCTGGACCCGGCTCGCACCATCGGCATCGATTTGCTGTTTGCCGATGCGTCGACACGCCGACGCGTGCTGGCCACCAATCCGGCGACACGGGAGGACATGCGCGAGGCCGCACACGCCCTGTTCGCCAGCGATGGCAAGCCTGTCAGCGTCATTCGAGACAGCGGCGGCTTCGTCACCCAAAGGGTGGTGGCCCACATGGTCAACATCGCCAGCGACATATGCCAGCAACAAATTTGCACCCCACAAGACCTTGAATTGGCGGTGACGCTGGGCCTGGGTTATCCCATGGGGCCGCTGGCGATGGGCGATCAGTTGGGGCCGGACAATGTGCTGGAAACTTTGTTCAATATGCAAACCGTCTACGGAGACCCCAGATACCGCCCCAGCCCCTGGCTGCGCCGACGCGGGGCCATCGGCCTGAGCCTGACCCACGTTGAACCCCGCTGAGGAGCCTTCATGCCCGCCCAGTTGAAAACCCGCACCGAAGGTGCCACTCTCATCCTGACCCTGTCCAACCCGGAGTTTCGCAATGCTTTGGGGCCCGAAATTTACGCCGCCGGCACCGAAGCGCTGATTGCCGCCGAATCCAGCCCGCAGATCAAATCGGTGGTGATCACCGGCGAAGGTGATCATTTCTGTGCGGGGGGCAACCTCAACCGATTGCTGGACAACAGAAAGCGCGACCCTGAGGTGCAAGCGCAAAGCATCGAAGGATTGCATGGCTGGATTCAGGCCATACGCACGTTTCCCAAACCGGTCATCGCCGCCGTAGAGGGCGCCTGCGCGGGCGCCGGTTTTTCTCTGGTGCTGATGTGCGACATGGTGATCGCCGCCAGCAACAGTGTGTTCGTTTTGGCTTACAGCAATGTGGGCCTGTCCACCGACGGTGGCGCCACCTACAGCCTCGCGCGCGCCCTGCCCCGCCCCCTGGCAAGTGAGATCCTGATGCTGGGCGGCAAAGTGAGCCCGCAGTTATTGCAGCAACACGGCTTGCTTAATCAGGTTTGCGAGCCCGGTCACGCCCTGGCACAGGCACTGGAATGGTCGGCACGGCTCAATGCCCGCCCTGGCAATGTGCTGGCCAGCCTGAAGGAATTGCTGGCAGACGGCGTGCAGGCCAGTTTGCCCGAGCAACTGGAGGCAGAAAAACAGCATTTTGTGCGACAGTTGCATCACCCAAATGCTGAAATTGGCATTCGTGCCTTTTTGGATAAGACGCCGCCGAGTTATCTCTGACCATGGCGCGTTCCATGACCCGCAGACACACAAGTGACAAGTTCACCATGTCGACCCCTATGCTGCACCGACAATCTTTTGCGTTAATAGAGTTTTCTAATGGATGATCCAATCTTGACCGTTGAAGAACGTGAAGCCATCAATGCGGGGCGCTGGTTTTCTTCGCTGTCGCCCTCATTGCGACACGACGTATTGCGCTGCGCCTATGTCAAGAGGCTCAAAGATGGTGACCTCATCACAGCCCGTGGCGATCCGGCTGAAGAGTGGATGGCATGCGCCAAGGGCGCTGTTCGGGTCAGTTCGACTTCGTTGTCGGGCAAACAAATCACCTTCACGTATGTGGAACCCGGCATCTGGTTTGGCGATGTGTCGATCATCGATGGCGACAGCCGAACCCATGATGCCTACGCCCATGGTGACACCACCATTTTGTGCGTGGCCCGTGCTGACTTCCAGAAAATCCTGGCCCAGCACGTGGAGTTCTACGACGCCATGCTGCGCCTGCAGGCGCGCCGCATTCGGCAGCTCTTTGGCCTGGTCGAAGACCTCAACACCTTGCCTCTGCGCTCGCGCTTGGCCAAGCAACTGTTGCACCTCGCCCGCAGCTATGGGGTGCCATGCCTGAACAACAGCCAGGAGACCCGCATCGGCCTGCATTTGGCCCAGGAAGAGTTGGCCCAATTGCTGGGGGCTTCGCGGCAAAGGGTTAACCAGGAACTGAAAGCCATGGAACGCGAAGAAGCCATCCGAATCGAAGCGGGTGGCATCGTCATCCGTGACCGGCAATCCCTCTTGCGCGTCAGCGAGGCCGATTCGTGAGCAACCCGAACGAGACCTTCTCGGGCACACGCCCGGTGAGCGAGGCCCACGCCTTTGATGGTGCGGCCTTGCAAGACTGGTTGCATCGGCATATCGAAGGTTTCCAGGGCCCGATGGCGGTTGAGATGTTCAAGGGGGGTCAATCCAACCCGACCTATAAGCTCAACACACCGGGGCGTAGTTATGTGATGCGAGCCAAACCCGGCCCTGTGGCCAAATTGCTGCCTTCGGCACATGCCATTGAGCGCGAGTTCAAGGTCATGAGTGCGTTGGCCGCCACAGAGGTGCCGGTGGCGCGCATGCTGGCGCTGTGCGAAGACGAATCGGTGATCGGACGCGCCTTTTACATCATGGAATTTGTACAAGGCCGTGTGCTTTGGGACCAATCGCTGCCAGGCATGACCAGTGAGCAGCGCAGGGCCCATTATTTGGAGCTCAACCGTGTGTTGGCTTGCCTGCATCGTGCCCCCTATGCGCAGATAGGCCTGAGCGACTATGGCCGACCGGGCCACTACATTGAACGCCAGATCGCCCGTTGGAGCAAGCAGTATCAGGCGTCCATCACCCAGCCCATCGAAGCGATGGATCGACTGATCGAATGGTTGCCCCAACACATGCCCAACCGCGCAGGCGCGGATCTGACCTCGGTGGTCCACGGTGACTACCGCATCGACAATGTCATCTATGACCCAGAGCAAGCCCGCATTTGCGCAGTGCTCGATTGGGAACTCTCAACGCTGGGCCATCCGCTGGCCGATTTCAGCTACCACTGCATGGCCTGGCACATTCCACCCGGTACTTTCCGGGGCTTGGGTGGGCTGGATTTGGCCGCACTGGGGATTCCGCTGGAGAAAGAGTACATCCACCGATACTGCGACCAGACAGGGTTTGCAAATCCCGACGACTTGCAGACCGATTGGAATTTTTATTTGGCCTACAACATGTTTCGCATCGCCGCCATTTTGCAAGGCATTGCCAAACGCGTCGAAGACGGCACCGCATCCAGCGCCCAAGCCCGGGCCTCGGGTGCAGGCGCTCGCCCCATGGCCGAGCTGGCTTGGCAATATGCCCAACGGGCTTGACACTTTTGAACGGAGATCATGATGAATTTTGAATACAGCGACAAAGTCAAAGCCTTGCAAGCCCGGCTGCTCGAATTCATGGACCGGCACATCTATCCTAACGAGCAGCGGTTTTTTGAGGAAGTCGCTGCCAATCGGGCCAAAGGCAACGCCTGGGTGCCCACCCGCATCGTAGAAGAACTCAAGCCTCTGGCGCGCAAAGCCGGCCTGTGGAACTTGTTCATCCCCAACAGCAAGCGCGCCCCGGAAGGTTTGACCAACCTTGAATATGCCCCCATGTGCGAGATCATGGGCCGGGTGCCATTTGCTGCCGAGGTCTTCAATTGCTCGGCACCTGACACCGGCAATATGGAGACGCTGGAGCGTTATGCGTCGGAAGCCATCAAAGACCAGTGGTTGGAACCCCTGCTCAAAGGAGAGATCCGCTCGGCTTTCCTGATGACCGAGCCCGATGTGGCCTCTTCTGACGCCACCAACATCCAGTGCCGGATTGAGCGCGATGGAGACCATTACGTCATCAATGGCCGCAAATGGTGGAGTTCGGGTGCCGGTGACCCGCGTTGCGCGGTTTACATCGTCATGGGCAAGACCGACCCCGAAGCCCCCCGACACTCGCAACAAAGCATGATCGTGGTGCCTGCCAATGCCCCCGGCATTGAAGTGTTGCGACCGCTCAGTGTGTTTGGCTACGATGACGCGCCCCACGGCCATATGGAGGTCGTGCTTAAAAACGTGCGCGTGCCCGCAGGGAATATTTTGTTGGGCGAGGGTCGTGGCTTTGAAATCGCCCAGGGTCGCCTGGGCCCCGGGCGCATACACCACTGCATGCGCAGCATCGGCATTGCCGAGCGCGCCACAGAACTGATGTGTCGGCGACTGAACAGCCGGGTTGCTTTTGGCAAGCCGATCTCGGCCCAAAGCGTCTGGCACGAGCGCATTGCAGAAGCCCGCATCATGATCGAGCAAGCGCGCCTGCTGACCCTGAAGGCCGCTTACATGATGGACACTGCCGGCAACAAGGTGGCGCGCACCGAAATCGCCATGATCAAGGTGGTGGCACCCAACGTGGCCTGTCAGATCATCGACTGGGCCATCCAGGCCCATGGTGCTGGCGGCGTCAGTGGTGATTTCCCACTGGCCTATGCCTATGCCCATCAACGCACCTTGCGCTTGGCCGATGGCCCCGATGAAGTGCACCGCAATGCAATCGCCAAGTTAGAACTGGCGCGGCATATCGCCAGCGCCCCGCAAGATGTGGAGATGCCCATCACTCGCGGCAGCTGAAATTCACTGAAAGGAAACACCTCATGATCGACGTTTATTCCTGGGCCACGCCCAATGGGCACAAAGTCCACATCATGTTGGAGGAGTGCGGTTATCGGCTGGGGCGTGACTGGAGAGCGATACCAGTCAACATCGGCACCGGCGACCAGTTCCAGCCTGAGTTTTTAAAGATCAGCCCGAACAACAAAATTCCGGCCCTGGTTGACCCTGATGGCCCCGATGGCAAGCCCATCAGCGTCTTTGAATCAGGTGCGATCCTGGTTTATTTGGCGGCCAAAACGGGCAAGTTCCTGCCCAAATCGGATCGGGCCAAATTCGAGGTTTTGCAGTGGCTGATGTTCCAGATGGGCGGTGTCGGGCCTATGCTGGGGCAGACCCACCATTTCCGGCTCTATGCCCCGGAAAAAATCGACTACGCGATCAACCGTTATAGCAATGAGGCCAAGCGCCTCTATGGGGTGATGGACCGGCGTTTGGCCCATTCGAAATTCCTGGGTGGTGCCCAGTACAGCATTGCCGACATGGCCACCTTCCCTTGGCTGCGCAATTGGCAAAACCAGGGCGTGGTGATGGACGAGTATCCGCACCTGAAAAAATGGTTTGATGCCATCGCCGCACGTCCTGCGGTTCAACGTGCGGTGCAAGTGCTGACCGATCTGCGCAAGCCCATCACCGACGACAAAGCCCGCGAGGTCTTGTTCGGCAGCACCCAATACCAAAAGCGATAAGCACCAGAGTTGCACGCGTTGGGGGCTGGGGTGCGAACGATGTGGTCGGCTTAAAGATGCCGCCCCTGACTTTGGCAAATACCGCCCCGGTTTGGCCTGCCCGGAGGGAATCGAACCCCCGACCCACAGCTTAGAAGGCTGTTGCTCTATCCAACTGAGCTACGGGCAGTGGTGTTGGTCGGGGCGACATGATTCGAACATGCGACCCTCTGCTCCCAAAGCAGATGCGCTACCAGACTGCGCTACGCCCCGACAGGAAGGATTGTATTTGTTTCTACCTGTAAAAACCGAACCGATCGCGCCACACTTTCGGGGCCGATCCAATGCAACTGTCGACCATCATAGGGTTGATTTCTTCAAAGCTTCCTGATTTATAAGCGTTTACCCTAATGCAATATATTGCAAATTGTCGATAATCAAGCAGTTTAGTGCATAACACAGGAGACAGGGATGCCAAGCGTCCTCCACAACCCCAACCACTTTTGCGCAGACTGGCATGTCTGGCCAATGCACATGATCGGGGTGAACACCGTGCTTCAGACCGCCACAGGGACATTCCACAAGCCCTCAGTGCAAGCCTCTCGTTCATAATCTTCAATTCATTCATTCATATGGAGTTGTCATGACCTCACGTCGCCTCGTCCTTGGCCGCAGTGCCGCTGTTTTGGGTGCCGCATCCGTCGGCTTGTTGTTGCCCGAAATCGTTCGGGCCCAAAGCAGCAAGGTCCGCATCGGGCTGATGCTGCCCTATACGGGTACTTTTGCCACTTTGGGGGTGGCCATTGAAAACGCCTTTCGCCTGGCTTTGGACGAGCAAGGCGGCAAACTCGCCGGTCGAGAGATCGAGTGGTACAAGGTGGACGATGAGTCCGAGCCCTCGAAAGGGGTGGAAAACGCCACCCGCCTGGTGCAGCGTGACAAAGTGGACGTGTTGCTGGGCACGGTGCACTCCGGGGTGCAAATGGGAATCCACCGGGTGGCGCGTGAGAGTGGTGTGCTGAACCTGATACCGAATGCGGGTGTGCATGCCGCCACCCGTGCCCTGTGTGCCCCCAATGTGTTTCGCACTTCATTCTCCAACTCGCAACCTACCCGCGCATTGGGCAAGCCCATGGTCGACAAAGGCTTGAAAAAAGCAGTCTGGATCACCTGGAAGTACGCCGCTGGTGACGAGGCCTTTGAGGGCTTCAAAGAAGGTTATCAGGCCGCCGGTGGCACGATCATCAAAGAGCTCGGCCTGCCCTTCCCCAACGTCGAGTTCCAGGCCCTTTTGACCGAGATCGCGGCACTCAAACCTGACGCCGTGGCCTGCTTCTTCGCCGGAGGTGGCGCGGCCAAGTTCATCAAGGACTACGCCGCCGCCGGGCTCAAGGGCAAGATTCCGCTGTACGGATCCGGTTTTTTGACCGAAGGCGTGCTGGAGGCTGCCGGACCGGCTGCCGACGGCATTTACAGCACGCTGCATTACAGCGACTCGCTCGACACACCGCGCAACAAGGCGTTCCGTTTGGCCTACGCCAAGACCTTCAAGCTACAACCCGACGTGTATGCCGTGCAGGGCTATGACTCAGGTCTGTTGTTGTTGCAAGGGGCCAATGCGGTCAAAGGTGACCTCTCCAACAAGAAAGCCTTGTACGCCGCCATGGAGGCTGCCGTCATCGACAGCCCGCGTGGCAAGTGGACCATGAGCAAGTCACACAACCCGGTGCAAGACATTTATTTGCGTGTCGTCGAAAACCGCGAGAACAAGGTGGTGGGTGTGGCCGCCAAAGCCCTGGCCGATTCCGGCGCGGGCTGTCGGATGGCTTAAAGGCGCATGGTGGATTTAGCCAACTTTCTCATCCAGGTCCTCAATAGCGTTCAGTACGGCTTGCTGCTGTTTTTATTGGCGGCTGGCCTGACGCTGATCTTCGGCATCATGGGCGTGGTCAACCTCGCCCATGGCAGCTTCTACATGATCGGGGCCTATCTGGGCTATGGGCTGACAGCGCAAACCGGCAGTCTGGGCCTGGCCCTGGCCGGTGGGGCGGCCTTGTCGGTGGGCCTGGGCTGGTTGCTGGAGCGCGTGCTGTTCAGGCACTTCTACCACCGCGACCATTTGGACCAGGTGCTGATGACTTTTGGCTTGATCTACATTTTGGAAGAGTCGCGCTCGATCATCTGGGGTGACGATGTGCACGGCGTGGCCATGCCCGAGTGGTTGTCGGGGGCGATACAGCTCACCGACAACCTGTCGTACCCGCACTATCGCCTGTTCATCTCGGCGCTTTGCGTGTTGCTGGCTCTGAGCCTGTATGTGCTGATTGGCAAAACACGGGTAGGCATGCGCATTAGAGCCGGTGCTTTTAACTCGGACATGACCGAGGCTTTGGGCATCAACATCCGGCGCCTGCATGCCCTGGTGTTTGCCATGGGCGTGGGGTTGGCGGCAGTGGCGGGCATTTTGGCGGCGCCGATCTCGAGTGTCTACCCGAACATGGGCTCACAAGTGCTCATCATGTGTTTTGTGGTGGTGGTGATTGGCGGCATAGGCAGCGTGCGCGGCGCCCTGATCGCCGCCTTGCTGGTCGGCTTGGTGGATACCTTCGGCAAGGTCCTGTTGCCCTCAGTGGCCAGCATGGGCGTTTATGTGCTAATGGCATTGGTTTTGTTGTGGCGCCCGCAAGGACTTTTCAAATCATGAGTGCCGCTCGCGCCCATCTGGAAGTATTACCCGCCAGCGTGCGGGTCTGCGTGGCGATGTGCTTTGTCGCCCTGGTGCTGTTCCCTTGGTTTGGCACCGACTTTTATGTGCAGACCGTGGCCCGCATGATGATTTTGGCCATTTTTGCCATGAGCCTCGATTTGTTGCAGGGGGTCACCGGCCTGGTGTCGCTGGGCCATGCGGCTTATTTTGGTCTGGCGGGCTATGCCTTGGCCTTTGTCAGCCCCGAGGCCGGGCCGGTCAGCCTATGGTGGTCTTTGCCGCTGTCGGTGGCGGCGTCAGGATTGGCGGCACTGGTGATTGGCTTTTTTGTCGTTCGCACACAGGGCATCTATTTCATCATGGTGACGATGGCTTTTGCCCAGATGGTGTTTTACCTGTTTTTCGACAACAAGGTGCTGGGCGGCTCAGACGGACTGTACATCAACTTCAAGCCTGACGCCGTCTGGTTTGACCTGGAAAACAAGACCACCTTTTATTACTTCACACTGGCCTGCCTGGCTCTGGCCTATGTGTTTTTGCGCCGTCTGCTGTTCAGCCCTTTTGGGCGTGCACTCAATGGCATACGGATCAATGAGCACCGCATGCGCTCAATGGGCTACGCCACATTTGGCTACAAGCTGACTGCATTCACGCTGGCCGGTGCGCTGGCCGGGCTGGCGGGATATTTATGGGGGGCGCTGACGGGTTTCATCAACCCTGAATTAATGGGCTTTCACATGAGCGCGCACGCCATCATGATGGTGATTCTGGGTGGCATGGGCAACTTTGCCGGGGCCGCCATGGGGGCCTTTGCCTTTGAGTACTTGTTGCACCTGTTCAAAGACCTGCCCGATGTGAGTGGCATCGCCCTGGGCAAGCACTGGCAATTGTGGATGGGCATCTTGATTGTGTTGATCGTGGTGTTGGCCCCGCGCGGCCTGACCGGGCTGCTTGCACGACTGGGCGGCAAGGAGGCCAAAGATGCGTGACGTTCTTTTGTCCTGCACCGGTTTGACCAAGCGATTCGGTGGCCTGGCCGCAGTCAATCAGGTGACCCTGGATTGGGCACGCGATGAAATACACGCGGTCATTGGCCCCAACGGCGCGGGCAAATCCACACTCTCCCACCTGTTGGCCGGTGACTTGCCTTCGACCGAGGGGCGCATCATGTTGGCGGGTCAAGACGTGACGGACTGGACGGCAGAGCGCCGCTCGCACCTGGGGCTGGGGCGCAGCTTCCAGAAAACCAATATCTTCCTCCCGCTTTCGGTCTGGGACAACATCCGTTTGGCCGCCCAGTCGCGCCAACAACGCTCACCGGCACACCCCATGGGCTGGTGGATTGCCGCCGAGTCGGAGCAGGCCGTGCGTGAGCGAGCTGAACGCGCCATGGAACTGGCCCGACTGTCCCATCGGCGTGAGTCCATTGCCGCTGCGATGAGCCACGGTGAGCAGCGACAACTCGAAATCGCCATGTGCCTGGCCACACAGCCCGAGGTGCTGTTGCTCGACGAACCGCTGGCCGGAATGGGCGTGGTTGAGGCCGAACGGATGGTTGAGCTGTTGCTGACCCTCAAGCCCCACCATGCGATGTTGCTGGTCGAGCACGACATGGACGCCGTCTTTACACTGGCCGACCGGCTATCGGTCATGGTCAATGGCGTGGTGATCGCCGGCGGCACGCCTGTGGAGATTCGCAATGATGCGACTGTGCAGGCGGCCTATCTGGGCGAGGAGCACGCATGAAAGAAGTTTTGATTCAGGCCCAGGGCCTGAACACCTTTTACGGTTCCAGCCATATCTTGCGCGACCTCGATTTCCGACTGCATCGGGGCGAAACGCTGGGCCTGATGGGTCGCAACGGCATGGGCAAAAGCACCCTGCTCAAAACACTGATGGGCTTGGTGCGACCACGATCAGGCTCGATCGAGGTGGCTGGGCGCGATGTGACCCAAGCCCCTACTTTTGAGATCGCCAACCTGGGGGTGGCCTATGTGCCCGAAGGGCGCGGTATTTTTGGCAACCTGAGTGTGCAAGAAAACCTGGTCATGGCCGCCCGTGCGGGGGTTCGAGGCCAACGCGACTGGACCTACGAGAGGGTGCTCGACACCTTTCCACGCCTCGCCGAGCGTTTAACCCACGGCGGTCAGCAACTCAGTGGCGGTGAGCAGCAAATGTTGACCATAGGGCGCGCCCTGATGACCAACCCTGACGTGCTCATCCTGGATGAGGCCACCGAAGGTCTGGCCCCCTTGATTGCGCGCGAAATCTGGCGCATATGCGAGTTGATCCGCGCCAGCGGCATCAGCAGCATCATCGTCGACAAAAACTGGAAGCACGTGACTCAGATCACCGACCGCAATGTCATCTTGGTCAAGGGCGAGGTGGTCTTTGAAGGCGACAGCCAGCAGTTGCTGGCCGACCCGGATTTATTGCTCAAGCATCTGGGGGTGTAAGCCCATTGCAGGGTCTGAATGGGACTGCTGCATCATGGCCATGACCCATCCAACTGGAGTCCAATTGGACACCCCTTTGTCACCTTAACAAGCGACAAACCTGATCGTTCTGAGCGTTCAATCAGGCCTTAAAAGGGCAAGGTTCCAATCTGGGCACTGGTCATATTGATGAGTTGATTCGTGGTCAATGCATTCACTTGCAGTGAGGACATGACATTGATATTGTCTGTGGTCAGGTAACTGATCTGGTCAGAGGTGATGGCTGCAATTTGTGCACTGGTCAAGCTCATCATCTGGCTGGTGTTCAGTGCCGCAATTTGGTCAGTGCTCAGTCTTGTGATCTGTTCAGTGTTCAGGGCACTGATCTGACGGGTAGACATGACAGCCAGATCACCTGTTTCAATGGCGGTCAGCTGTGCGCTGCCCAGTGCATTGAGTGCAGCAGTACTCAAGGCCCTGATTTGGGCACTGTTCATGGACTCCAGGGCATCGGCGGTCAAGTTGGCGGCTTGGGTGGCGGACAGGACAGCCACATCAACGGTCTCCATGGCGGCGACCTGATCGGTCGACAGATTGGCAATCTGATCGCTGGTCAACACTTTCACTTGGGTCGTGCTCAAAGCGGCGATCACATCGGAGGAGAGATGACCGACCTGATCAGAGGTAATGGCCACAATCTGTGCGGTGCTCAAAGCCCTGACCTGGCTGGTGCTCAGAGCACCCATTTGGTCACTGCTCAATCTGGTGATTTGCTGGGAGTTGAGGGCGCTGATCTGACGGGTGGACATGGCGGCCAGATCGGCCGTTTCGATAGAAGTCAATTGCAAACTGTCGAGCACGTTCAGTGCGCTTGTGCTCAAGGCCCTAATTTGGGCACTGTTCATGGCCTCGAAGGCGTCAGCGGTCAAATTAGCGGCCTGGCTGGTTGACAGGATGGACACATCGACCGTCTCCAGAGCACCCACCTGATCAGTCGTCAAATTGGCGATCTGATCACTGGTCAGCGCCTTGATCTGAGCAGTGTTCAAGGCGACGATCGCGTTGGTAGACAGATTGCTGATCTGCTCTGTCGTGATCGCGGCGATCTGTGCAGTACTCAATGCCCTGACCTGGCTGGTGCTCAGGGCGGCCATTTGATCACTGCTCAGTCTGGTGATCTGCTCAGTATTCAGGGCGCTGATTTGACGGGTGGACATGGCGGCCAGATCGGCCGTTTCAATGGCAGTCAACTGCAAACTGTCGAGCACATTGAGTGCCCCTGTGCTCAGGGCCCTGATTTGGGCACTGTTCATGGCCTCAAGGGCATCTGCGGTCAGGTTTTCAGCCTGTGTGGCTGACAGTGTGGCAACATCTGATGTTTCCATGGCGCCGACCTGATCGGTGGTCAGATTGGCGATCTGATCGCTGGTCAGTGCCCTGATCTGAACAGTGTTCAATGCGACGATGGCATTGGTAGACAAATTGCTAATCTGCTCTGTCGTGATCGCTGCGATTTGTGCGGTCGTCATCGCCCTGATCTGGCTAGTGGTCAATGCCGCCATTTGGTCACTGCTCAGTCTGGTGATCTGCTCAGTATTCAGGGCACTGATCTGACGGGTGGACATGGCGGCCAGATCGGCTGTTTCGATGGCGTTCAGCTGCGCACTATCGAGCACATTGAGCACAGCTGTGCTCAACGCCCTGACCTGTGCGCTATTCATGACCTCAAGGGCGTCGGCAGTCAAGTTGGCCGCTTGGGTCGCAGACAAAGCGGCGACATCAACCGTCTCCATGGCGCCGACCTGATCGGTGGTCAAATTGGCCACCTGATCGCTGGTCAGAGCCCTGATCTGAGCAGTATTCAAAGCGACAAGCGCGTTGGTGGAGAGAAAACTGATCTGGTCTGTAGTGATGGCAGCAATCTGAGCAGTGCTCAATGCCCTGATCTGGCTGGTATTTAGGGCAGAGAGCAGATCACTGCTCAGTATGGTGATTTGCTGGGTATTGAGTGCACTGATCTGACGGGTGGACATGACGGCCACATCAGCCGTTTCAATGGCGGCCAGCTGTGCACTATCGAGCACATTGAGCACACTCGTGCTCAGGGCTCTGACTTGATCGCTGGTCAGGGCGGTTAGAAAGCCAGTGGACAAATTGGAAGCCTGCGCTGTGGTCAAGCTGGCAATGTCCACTGTTTCAAGCGCAGTGACCTGACTGGTGCTCAAATTATTAAGCTGTTCACTTGTTAGACCCATGATTTGTAGGGTGGTCAGTGCTTTGAGGTTGTTGTCTGTCAAGCTGTTGATCTGCTTGGTGGTCATGCCTGCCAGTTGAGCAGTCGTCAAGGCCCGAATCTGAACAGAGCTCATGCCTGCAATGAATGCCGTTTGCAAGCTGTTGAGCTGGTCAGAGCTGAGGTTTTTGATGTCTTTTGTATCAAAGAAATCCAGATGGGCCGTGGTGAAATTGGAAAGCTGAGCTGTGGTCAGGCCTTGGACCTGATTGGCACTAAGCAGAGAACTCTTATTGCCGTAGACCAGGAGTCCGTCTGAGAATTGGCTGGCATCAAATGCACCGATCTGCCCACTGCTAAGAACCAGCAGATCCCGCGTTTCTATGGCAGAAATCTGGGCGCTGTTCAGTGCTGCGATGAGATCTGTGCCCAATTGGACCATATCTGCCGTGGAGATATTCCTGATCTGGGTCGTGGTCAGATACTGAATCTGCGACGATGCGAGGGATGTGATCAAGGACATTGGGTTTCCTTTACCTTTTCATTCAACTGGCCATTTACTTCACTCTTCGCTTGGCGTATGCCAGATGAAAGAGATTTTTCTAACGATGATTCGGCACGAGAATGAATGACTTGACCCAATTTCTCCAATTAAATATTAAGGAAACTCGTGCTTCCATAACTTGATGAAAAGCGACAAAAAAATGTGCTTTAAAGAATTGTTATTTTATGTAAAATTATTAAAAAATAATTAATATTTACGGGCGAAAGCAGAAAACCTGTTCAACGATGCAAGGCAGCCGATGAAGGATCTCACAGCGGTTTGATGTCGGCCTTTTTAACCACCCGCCCCCAACGAATGATCTCTTGGTCAATGTACTGTGCGAATTCGTCAGGCGCGGTCGGTGCAGGTTCTGCCCCGATGCGTGCAAAAGCCTCTTTGGCTTGAGCCGACCTTAAAGCCTGCGTGACCACCAGATTGATTTTCGCCACAACCTCGGGGGCCATTCCAGCAGGCCCCACCAAGCCAAACCAGGCCGGACTGTCGAGCTCGGCAAATCCCAGCTCTCCCAAGGCAGGTACTTGGGGCAATTGCGCTGAACGGTTTTTGCGCGTCACGGCCAATATACGCACCTTTCCAGTGCTCGCGTGTTGCAACGCGGTGGTCGATGAGGTCTCGATGAACAATGGCACCACACCGGCCAACAAGTCTTGGGCTGCCGGTCCGGTCCCCTTGTAGGGTACATGAACCATCTTGGCACCTGCCTCAGCCCCCAGGGTTTCGCCAATCATGTGTCCCACCGATCCGATTCCCGCCGTGGCATAGGAAAGCTTCATGGGATTGGCACGCGCATAGTCGATCATGCCCAAAAAATCACTGAATGGCATTTGGGCGTTTGCCAAAATCACCCCGGTGGTCACCCCGCCGTTGGTGATGGCGGTCAAGTCCTTGCGCGCGTCATACGGCATTTTTTGCATCAAACTCACATTGATGCCCATGTTGGCAATCGACCCAATGCCCAAGGTGTGACCGTCGGGCCTGGCCTTGGCCACGATGTCTAAACCGATCACGCCGCCTGCGCCGGGTTTGTTGTCGATCACGACTGGGTGCTTGAGGGCATCGGTCATGGCTTGCCCCATGAAGCGAGCAATGCTGTCGGCTGGACCGCCAACGGGAAAAGGCACCACCAAACGAATGGTTTGACTCGGAAAATCTTGGGCTATACAAAACGAGGCCCCTATCCAGGAGGCCAAAGCCACACATGCTTGTTTCCAACCGGTCATGTCAGAGCCTCCTCGATTGAGTCGCATTGATTGAGTGATAGGGTTATAACCCGCTCACAATGACCCATCAAGCCCAGGCTGTCACGCAGAAGAACGAAAAGGATAGGCCTGGTTCTATTCCCACTCAATCGTGGCGGGGGGTTTGCTAGACACATCGTAGGTCACGCGGTTGATGCCACGCACCTCGTTGATGATGCGGCTGCTGACTTTTTTGAGCAAAGCGTAAGGCAGCTCGGCCCAATCTGCGGTCATGAAGTCGCTGGTCTGGACGGCACGCAAGGCCACGACGTAGTCGTAAGTGCGGCCATCGCCCATGACGCCCACGCTCTTGACCGGCAAAAAGACTGTGAAAGCCTGACTGGTCAGCTCATACCAGGTTTTACCAGAGTGGGGTTCGACGGTCGATTGCAGCTCTTCGATGAAAATGGCATCTGCACGTCGAAGCAAGTCGGCATATTCTTTTTTGACCTGCCCCAAAATCCGCACACCCAAGCCAGGGCCGGGGAAGGGATGGCGGTAAACCATCTCGCGCGGCAGGCCCAAGGCCACACCCAACTCGCGCACCTCGTCCTTAAAGAGGTCACGCAGGGGCTCAAGGAGTTTCAAGCCCAATTGCTCGGGCAAGCCGCCCACATTGTGGTGGCTTTTGATGGTGACGGCCTTTTTGCTCTTGGCCCCACCCGACTCGATGACATCGGGGTAAATGGTGCCCTGAGCCAAAAATGTGGCGCCTTTGACGGCCGGTCGGCCGTCAAGACCCGATGCCTGGCCGCCGCTGCCGGCTTTGAGTTTGGCGGCCTCGGCCTTGAAGACATCAACGAACAAACCACCGATGATTTTGCGTTTTTTTTCGGGGTCTTCCACCCCTGCGAGCTGCCCCAAAAACAAATCGCTGGCGTCAACACGGATGACACGGGCGTGCAGTTTGCCTGCGAACATGTCCATGACCATGTCGCCCTCGTTCAGGCGCAAAAGACCATGGTCGACAAACACACAGGTCAGTTTGTCACCGATGGCGCGATGGATGAGGGCTGCCGCCACCGAGGAATCGACCCCGCCCGACAGGCCCAGAATCACTTCTTCATCGCCCACTTGCTGGCGGATTTTCTCGACCGCTTCGGTAATGTGGTCACGCATGATCCAGTCTGGACTGGTTGCGCAGATCTCGAGCACGAAGCGCTCCAGCATGGCCTTGCCCTGAATCGTGTGAGTGACTTCGGGGTGAAACTGCACCGCGTAGAAATGACGATCGACATCGGCCATGCCGGCGATGGGGCAGCTGGGGGTGCTGGCCATGAGCTTGAAGCCGGAGGGCATCTCGGTCACTTTGTCACCGTGGCTCATCCAGACTTTGAGCATGCCGTGCCCTTCGGGGGTATGGAAGTCGGCAATGTCTTTGAGCAAGGGGGTGTGGCCATGGGCACGCACTTCGGCGTAGCCAAACTCACGGGTGTGACCGCTCTCGACCTTGCCGCCCAGTTGCTGGGCCATGGTTTGCATGCCGTAGCAGATGCCCAACACAGGCACGCCCAGCTCAAATACCTGCTGGGGGGCACGGTCGGTGCTGTCTTCGTAGACGCTGGCATGGCTGCCCGACAAAATCACACCACGCAATTTGCCATCAGAGGCATATTGACGCACCCACTCATCGCTCACATCGCAAGGATGAACCTCGCAATACACATGGGCTTCGCGAACGCGCCGGGCAATCAGTTGGGTGACTTGAGAACCGAAGTCGAGAATGAGGATCTTGTCGTGCTGCATGGCATATCGGCTTAAAAAGCGATTTTAAGCCAGCGTCAGCCCCCTGCCCCCGATTTTTTGGGATTAATCGGCGCGGTAATTGGGCGCTTCTTTGGTGATTTGCACATCGTGGACATGGCTTTCGCGGATGCCCGCCGCCGTGATTTCGACAAATTCGGCTTTGTTTTTCATCTCATCGATGCTGGCGCAGCCGCAATAGCCCATGCTGGCGCGCACGCCACCGGCCATTTGGTAGACGATGCTGACCATTGAGCCTTTGTAGGGCACACGGCCTTCGATGCCCTCAGGCACCAGTTTGTCGGCGTTGGGGTTGCCGGTGCTCGATTCCTGGAAGTAGCGGTCGGCGCTGCCCTGCTGCATGGCCCCGATAGAGCCCATGCCCCGGTAGCTCTTATAGCTGCGACCCTGGTACAGAATGACCTCACCGGGGGCTTCTTCGGTCCCGGCAAACATGCCACCCATCATGACGGTGGAGGCACCAGCGGCGATGGCCTTGGCGATGTCGCCGCTATAGCGGATGCCGCCGTCGGCGATCAGGGGAATTCCGCTGCCGCGCAGGGCCGTGGCGACATTGTCGATGGCTGTGATTTGGGGCACGCCAACCCCAGCCACAATGCGGGTGGTGCAGATGGAGCCAGGCCCGATGCCCACCTTGACCGCATCGGCCCCGGCCTCGGCCAGCGCCAAAGCCGCTGCGCCAGTGGCAATGTTGCCACCCACCACGTCAATCTGGGGGTAGTGCTGCTTGACCCAGCGCACGCGCTCGATGACCCCCTTGGAATGACCGTGCGCGGTATCGACCACGATGGCATCGACCCCGGCTTTGACCAGTGCCTCGACCCGTTCTTCGGTGCCCTCACCCACACCGACCGCAGCCCCGACCCGCAGTCGGCCCGACGCATCGCGGGCCGCCAGAGGAAAGGAGGTTTGCTTGGTGATGTCTTTGACGGTGATCAGTCCGCGAAGCACAAAATCGTCGTCGATGACCAGCAAGCGTTCCAGCTTGTGTTTGTTGAGCAGGGCCTTGGCCTGTTCAGGGGTGGTGCCCTCGGGCACGGTGATGAGGCGCTCGCGCGGGGTCATGATCTCGCTGACCGCCACGTCATAGCGGGTTTCAAAGCGCAAATCGCGCCCGGTGACGATGCCCACCACCTGGCCACCATCGACCACCGGGAAACCCGATACCCCCAATTGTTCGGACAAGGCCATCACTTGGCGCACGGTGTGCTGTGGGGTGATGACGACCGGGTCACGCAACACTCCGCTCTCATAGCGCTTGACTTTGGCCACCTGGGCCGCCTGGTCCTGTGCCGTCAGGTTTTTATGGATGATGCCGATGCCACCCTCCTGGGCGATGGCAATTGCCAATCTGGCCTCAGTCACCGTGTCCATGGCAGCCGACACCAGGGGCAGGTTCAGTTCAATGTGGCGGGAAAATCGGGTCGAGAGGGAGGTGTCCTTGGGAAGGACTTGGGAGAAGGCAGGCACCAGCAAGACATCGTCGAAGGTGAGCGCTTTGCCGAGAAGTCGCATGAGAGGGCTCCAAAATCAGCATCATACGCAAGTCGAACCGCATGGCTGTATACACGCTATACACTCGGGCCATGAAGCCTTTGAGTCATGCCCAAGCTGTCGCCTTGATGGTCATCAATGCCGCCCTGTGGGCGACGGCAGGGGTGGTCACCCGTCAGCTGGATTCTGCCGCCTCGTTCGAGATCACCTTTTGGCGCAGCCTCTTTACCCTGATCACGCTGGCCTTGGTGCTGCCCATGATCTCGGGGCGCACATTTTGGCGCGATTTGCGCCTCGCCGGGCCGGTGCTTTGGCTATCGGGCCTGTGCTGGTCGGTGATGTTTACTGCATTCATGATCGCCCTGACCCTGACCAGCGTGGCCAATGTGCTGATCACACTGGCCCTGGGGCCTTTGTTCACCGCTCTGGTGTCACGGGTGGTCACCCGACACCCACTGCCGGGGCGCACCTGGGTGGCGATCACCTTGGCCGGTCTGGGCATCGGCTGGATGTTTTCGGACCAATGGGGCGGCGAAGGGGTACTGGTCGGCATGTCGGTGGCGCTGGGTGTGCCGGTGGCGGCATCGATCAACTGGACCGTCGTGCAAAGGGCCCAGCAAAAGGGCCTGAATCTCGACCTGGCCCCGGCAGTGATGATTGGCGCCCTGCTCTCTTGCCTGCTGACCCTGCCGCTAGCGTGGCCCCTGCAAGGCTCGGCCACCGATGTGGGCTGGCTCGCTTTTCTGGGGGTGTTTCAGCTGGCCCTGCCCTGCGTCATGGCCGTGTGGTGCGCACGGGTGCTGCATGCCGCTGAAGTGTCGCTGCTGGCCTTGTTGGAGGTGATCTTTGGCATCACCCTGGCATGGCTTTGGGCCTCAGAGGCCCCAGGAACAAGGGTGCTGGGTGGCGGCGCCTTGGTGCTGTTGGCCCTGGCCGGCAACGAATGGTGGGGCTGGCGCCGTTCAACTCAACGGTGACGCGACTTGAGGGCCCGCTCGACTTCGCGTTTGCCCTCCCGATCTTTGATGGTGTCGCGCTTGTCGTGCTCGGCCTTGCCCCTGGCCAATGCGATTTCGCATTTGACCTTGCCCGTCTTCCAGTGCAGATTGAGTGGCACCAGGGTGTAACCCTTTTGCTCGACCTTGCCAATGAGTCGCTTGATCTCGTCTTTGTGCATGAGCAGCTTGCGGGTGCGCACCGAATCGGGGCTGATGTGGGTCGAGGCGGTCTTGAGCGGGTTGATCTGGCAGCCGATCAAATACAGCTCACCGTCACGGATCACCACATAGCCATCGGTGAGTTGCACTTTGCCCTCGCGGATGGCTTTGACCTCCCAGCCTTGCAAGACCATGCCGGCCTCGTACTTTTCCTCGAAGAAATAGTTGTAGGCCGCCTTTTTGTTGTCGGCGATGCGCGCGGGCGGGGTTTTCTTGATGGTGGCCATGGTTTCCCGGAAAAATGGAGGCAGTCCTCGTTAAAATTCATGCTTGGGTCTGCCTGTCAGACCCATCATTCTATGAAAACCATTCACAAGTCTGTTTTGATCTGGTTCAGCGCCGACGAAATGTTTCGTTTGGTGACCGATGTGCCCAGCTACCCGCAGTTCTTGCCGTGGTGCGACCGCTCTGCAGTGATTGAAACCACCGCGGATGGAATGGTCGCCGAAATCGGCATGGCCTTGAGCGGATTTCACAAAAGCTTCACCACCCGCAACACCCATATTCCCAGCCGCCAAGTCAAGCTGACCCTGATCAATGGCCCTTTCAAGCATTTGGAAGGCACCTGGGACTTCATCCCCCTGGGTGAGGGACAACGCGCCTGCAAGGTCGAGTTGACGCTGAACTACAGCTTTGAGAGTGTTTTTGGCACTCTGGTCGGCCCGATCTTTGACCGCATTGCGTCGACCCTGGTTGACGCTTTTGTGAAACGCGCTGAACAGGTTTACGCCTGATGCACATCACCGTGGCCCTGGCCCTGGGACCCCGCCAAGTGCTGGAGTGGTCGGCACAGGTGCCCGAAAGCAGCGATGTGGGCACGGTGCTGTCGCAGGTGCCCTGGCGTGAGAAGGTCAGCGACACCCTTTTGGCCGACTTGCAACTTTCTGTATGGGGCCGGGCGGCCCAGACACAAACCATTTTGCAAGAGGGCGACCGCATCGAGCTGACCCGACCGCTGAAAGTGGACCCCAAGGTGGCCAGGCGCGAACGCTTCAACGCCCAGGGCAAGCGCACCGCCGGCCTATTTGCCCGCCAGCGTCGCTGATCGGTCCACCCCGGTACCGATTGCAGAATCAGGCTTCACGGCTGGCGCGCTTGCGCTCGTGCTCTTTGAGGTGACGCTTGCGCAAGCGGATGCTTTTGGGCGTGATCTCGACCAGTTCATCGTCCTCGATGAACTCGACCCCGTACTCCAGCGAGAGATCAATCGGGGGCGTGACCTTGATGGCGTCTTCCTTGCCACTGACACGGAAGTTGGTCAACTGTTTGGTGCGGGTGGCGTTGACGACCAGATCGTTGTCGCGGTTATGGATGCCCACGATCATGCCCTCATAGACCGGATCACCCGCCTTGACGAACATGCGGCCCCGATCGTCGAGTTTGCCCAGCGCATAGGTGAAGATTTCACCGTCGTCCATCGAGATGAGCACACCATTCTTTCGCCCGCCGATGTCGCCCTTGTGCGCCTCGTAGCTGTCAAAGATGTTGGAGATCAGACCGCTGCCTCGGGTCAGGTTGAGGAATTCATTGGAAAAGCCGATCAGGCCGCGCGCCGGAATGCGGTATTCGAGGCGCACCCGGCCCCGGCCATCGGGCTCCATGTTGACCAATTCGCCCTTGCGCTCGCCCAGGGCTTGCATGACGCCGCCCTGGTGTTGTTCTTCGATGTCGCAGGTCACCATCTCGATGGGCTCGCAACGCTCGCCGTTGATGTCCTTGAACACCACACGAGGCTTGGAGACGGCAAGCTCATAACCTTCTCGGCGCATGTTTTCCAGCAAAATCGTCAGGTGCAACTCGCCCCGGCCCGAGACTTCAAAAATGCCGTCTTCGTCGGTTTCGCGCACCCGCAGGGCCACGTTCGATTGCAATTCTTTTTGCAAGCGGTCCCAGATCTGGCGGCTGGTCACAAACTTGCCTTCACGTCCGGCCAAGGGCGAGGTGTTGACGCAAAAGTTCATGGTCAGGGTAGGCTCATCGATCTTGAGCATCGGCAGGGGCTGCGGGTTGTTGGGATCGGTGACTGTCACCCCGATGCCCAGATCGGCGATGCCGTTGATCAACACGATGTCGCCAGGGCCGGCGCTGTCGGCTTGCACCCTGTCAAGTCCCTCGAATTTATGCACCTGGTTGACGCGGCCTTTGATCGATTGGCCATCCGGCCCCTCCATGACCAGCACGTCCATGCCAGCGCGCAGGGTGCCCGCATTGATGCGTCCGACCCCGATGCGCCCCACAAAGGTGGAGTAGTCGAGCGCTGAAACTTGCAACTGCAAGGGGGCCTGCGCATCGCCCTCGTGGGCCGGCACATGCTCCAGAATGGTCTCGAACAGAGCCGACATATCAGGGCCCCATTGCTCACCTGCGACACCCTCTTGGTGGGATGACCAACCGTTGATGCCCGAGGCATAGACCACAGGAAAATCCAGCTGCTCGTCGTTGGCCCCGAGCTTATCGAAGAGATCAAAAGCGGCGTTGATCACTTTGTCGCAATTGGCGCCAGGTTTGTCGACCTTGTTGACCACCAAAATGGGCTTGAGGCCCAAGGCCAAGGCCTTTTTGGTGACAAAACGGGTTTGAGGCATGGGCCCTTCCTGGGCGTCGATGAGAAGCAGCACGCCGTCGACCATGGAGAGCGCTCGCTCGACTTCGCCGCCAAAGTCAGCGTGTCCCGGAGTATCAACGATGTTGATGTGGGTCCCCTTCCAGCTGACCGCACAATTCTTGGCCAGAATGGTGATGCCACGCTCGCGCTCGATGTCGTTGTTGTCCATGACGGTGTCTTCGACCTTTTCATGGGCGGCAAAAGTGCCCGACTGGCGCAGCAATTGGTCGACCATGGTGGTTTTACCGTGGTCGACGTGGGCGATGATCGCGATGTTACGAATTGGTTTGCTCATGCTCATTTCCATTCATGCCGCTGATGACGGCTCGTTGCTTTAAAGTCTGTTCAATCTCCAGCGGGCTCAGTAGCCGCGTGGGAATCAATTCCCCGGCCTTGACATGACCGGTGCCCAGGAGGGCGTGGGGTTGGCGACCATAGACGCGCACTCCCGCCTGATCGCGCCAAGGGCCACGGCGGCGCAAGCCGCTTAAGAACCGGCCAGCTTCGTCGGGGGCCAGCTCGATGACTGAAAGGTCAGGCACGAGGGCATCTACAGGCTGCAATGCGGCGATGCGTTGTGCTTCGTCCATGGCCTCGAAATCGTGAAGGGTGACGCACTGACCTATCTCAAAAGGCCCGGTGGCCACACGCCGCAAACGCGTGAGATGCCCACCGCAGCCCAAACGCATGCCGATGTCCTCGCCCAAGGTGCGGATGTAGGTGCCCTTGGAACAACGCACGCGCAGGTTCAAATGCGGAGCGGTGCCGTCTAGCTGGGCCGACAGCAGTTCGAGTTCATGGATCGTGACGCGCCTGGCCTCACGCTCGATGGTTTGGCCCTGTCTGGCGTACTCGTATAGCGCTTTGCCGTCTTTTTTCAGCGCACTGTACATCGGCGGCACCTGGTCAATTTCGCCAGTGTGGGCATCGAGCGCTTCAACCACCTGACCCAGGGTGCAGTTCACCTCCAGTCGCTCGATCACTTCGCCCTCAGCATCGGCGGTGCTGGTGCGCACGCCCAGGGCGACGGTGGTCTCGTAGGTTTTATCAGCGTCCAGATGCGATTGGCTGAATTTGGTTGCAGCCCCAAAGCAAAGAGGCAAGACACCGCTGGCCAAGGGGTCGAGGGTGCCGGTATGGCCGGCCTTCTCGGCGCGCAGCAACCACTTGGCTTTTTGCAAAGCCTGGTTGCTGGACAAGCCCAGCGGTTTATCGAGCAGCAACACCCCATGCACAGGGCGCCGCTGCACCCGGGTGCGTGGCGCGTTCATGGGGGTCAGTCTTTGGAGCGGGAGGCGACCGCTTTGGCGATCAGGGCATTGAGGTCGGCGGCACGCTCGGGCGTGCGGTCGAACAAAAAGTGCAAAGTCGGCACGGTGTGAATATGCAGGCGCTTGAAAAGGGCATTGCGCAAAAAACCGGCGGCCTGATTCAGGCCCTCGGCAGCTTGGGCCGGGTCACCTGTGAGGACGCTGAAAAACACTTTGGCATGGGCATAGTCAGGCGTCACCTCGACCGCCTGCAAGGTCACCATCCCCACTCGGGGGTCTTTGACCTCACGGGCGATCAGCTCGGACAAATCGCGCTGGATCTGGTCGGCGATTCGAAATGAGCGGTTCGGTGCAGCTGACTTCTTCACAGTGAGCGGGCCACTTCCTTGATCTCAAAGAACTCCAACTGATCGCCTTCGACGATGTCGTTGTAGCCTTTGATGTTCAGACCACACTCAAAACCCTCTTTGACCTCACGCGCGTCGTCTTTGAAGCGCTTGAGACTGTCGAGCTCGCCGGTGAAGATGACCACGTTGTTGCGCAACAGTCGCAGCTTGGCGCTGCGGCGCACCACACCCGAAGTGACCATGCATCCCGCGATCGAACCGATCTTGGAGACACGGAACACCTGGCGGATCTCGGCGTTGCCGATGATTTCTTCTTTCTTGTCCGGTGTCAGCATGCCGGACATGGCGGCTTTGATCTCATCGACGGCGTCGTAGATGATGTTGTAGTAGCGCAATTCGATGCCGTTGCCTTCGGCCAATTTGCGCGCGCCTGCATCGGCGCGAGTGTTAAAGCCGATGATCACGGCTTTGGAAGCGATGGCCAAATTGACGTCGCTCTCGCTGATGCCACCCACGGCGGCATAGACCACCTGAACCTTGATCTCTTCGTTGGAGAGCTTGAGCAACGAAGCGGCCAGGGCTTCTTGCGAGCCTTGCACATCGGCCTTGATGATGATGGGCAGGGTTTTGACCTCGCCAGCGGCCATGTCGGAGAACATATTCTCGAGCTTGGCGGCTTGCTGTTGGGCGAGTTTGGTATTGCGGAATTTGCCGGCCCGGTAAGTGGCAATTTCGCGGGCGCGGCGCTCGTCGGCCAAAACCATGAATTCATCGCCGGCTTGCGGGACGTCGGCCAGACCCTGAATTTCAACCGGGATGGATGGGCCTGCGGCCTTGGTCGGACGGCCATTTTCATCGAGCATGGCGCGAACACGGCCATAGGTTTGGCCGACCAGCACCACATCGCCGGTCTTGAGCGTGCCCGATTGCACCAGGATGGTGGCCACGGGACCACGGCCCTTGTCGAGCTGGGCTTCAATGACCAGGCCCTTGGCCATGGCGTCTTGGGGGGCCTTGAGTTCGAGCACTTCGGCCTGCAACAAAACCTGTTCGAGCAATTCATCGATGCCCTGCCCGCTCTTGGCCGAGACCGGCACAAAAGGCGAATCACCGCCAAAGTCTTCCGGCACGACTTCTTCGGCGACCAATTCGCTTTTGAGGCGTTCCGGGTTGGCTTCGGGTTTGTCGATCTTGTTCATGGCCACCACGATGGGCACACCCGCCGCTTTCGCGTGCTTGATGGCTTCTCGGGTTTGCGGCATGACGCCATCGTCGGCGGCGACCACCAGAATCACGATATCTGTGGCCTTGGCACCACGCGCCCGCATGGCGGTGAAGGCCTCGTGGCCCGGGGTGTCAAGGAAGGTCACCACGCCACGCGGTGTCTCGACGTGATAAGCGCCGATGTGCTGGGTGATGCCACCGGCTTCACCAGCCGCCACTTTGGCACGTCGGATGTAGTCAAGCAAAGAAGTTTTGCCGTGGTCGACGTGGCCCATGACGGTGACCACCGGCGCGCGCGGCAGTGATTCGGCCTGGTGGGCAGATGCTTCTTCTTCGGTGAAGGCCTCTGGGTCGTCCAATGCGGCAATGATGGCTTTGTGGCCCATCTCTTCGACCACGATCATGGCGGTGTCTTGGTCGAGCGGCTGGTTGATGGTCACCATCTGGCCCAGCTTCATCAAATGTTTGATGACCTCTGAGGCTTTCACGGCCATTTTGTGGGCCAATTCAGCCACAGTGATGGTCTCAGGGACATGAACCTCCATGACGCGGGCTTCGGCCGGTTGGGCCATCACAGGGGCTTCATCGCGGTCTTTGTCACGACGCCCCCTGGGCCCACTGCGCCAGCTGTTGCGGTTGCTGCCGGCCAGGGTATCACCCCGGGTCTTGATTTCCTTTTTCTTGGCCGGATCATCGGCCCAGCTGGAGGAGAGCTTGGCGCTCTTGACCTCTTTGCCCGCACCAGGCGTGGCTGTGGTGGCGGTGGTGGCCGGTTTCTTGTCACGCTTGGCGTCGGCACTGGCCGCCGGTTTGTGCAGCGTGCCTTTGGCCGGGGCAGCGGTGGTTTCTTCCGGCTTCTTGGCCACCAAAATCTTTTTCGGGGCGTTCATCATCGCGCGGATGGCTTCGGCCTCGGCCAAGGCCTTGCGGCGACGGTCTTCCAAATCGCGGGCACGGTCGGCTTCGTCTTTGGCGACAGCAGCGGCCTTGGCCTCACGCGCCTGGGCATCGAGAGCAGCTTGTTGACGCTGGGCTTCAGCCTCTGCCAAGGCTTGGCCGGCCCCCGAGACTTCTTCAGGGGTGGCACCTGTTTCAGCGCCCGGTTCCGGCTGCTGCTGGGCCAGACGCTTGGCCTCGTCTTCCAGGGCCTGGGCACGCTCACGCGCTTCTTGCTCTTCGCGAAGTCTGCGCTTTTCGGCCAGTTCTTCTTCCTGACGACGGATCAGTTCAGCCTGACGGCGGGCTTCTTCCTCGCGTCGGGCCAACTCGGCCTGGTCGATCACGGGTGCGCTGGGCACTTCGGGCTCAGCCGGCTTGGCCACGGGGGCCTCGGCTTCATCGCGTTGGATGAAAGTGCGCTTCTTGCGCACCTCAACTTGAATGGTGCGTGCTTTACCCGTGGCGTCGGCTTGCTTGATTTCAGTGGTCGATTTCTTGACCAGGGTGATTTTTTTGCGCTCTGCACTGCCAGTGCCATGACTGGCTTGCAGATAACCCAGCAGTTTTTGCTTGTCGGCGTCGGTGAGCACATCGTGCTCGCCTTGCTTGGACACGCCAGCTGACTGCAATTGCTGCAGCAGCACATCGGTCGGTTTTTTCAGTTCGTGGGCGAACTCGGCAACAGTGGTTTGGGTCATGCGTGTGATTCCTTGGTGGCACCTCAAGCCTGACCTGCAAACCAATGTTCGCGGGCTTTGAGAATGATGGACTTGGCTTCTTCTTCGCTTTGTCCGGTGATTTCGACAAGTTCGTCGATGGCCAGGTCGGCCAGGTCGTCCCGGGTGTGGATGCCTGACTCGGCCAATTTGGCGATCAGCGCGGGGGTCAGGACATCCAGATCGCGCAGGTTCTGCGACACCTCTTCCACGTTTTCTTCGCGGGCGATCTCTAAGGTCAACAAGGCGTCCTTGGCGCGAACGCGCAATTCGTTGACCGTGTCTTCGTCAAAACTCTCAATATCGAGCATTTCCTGCAATGGCACATAGGCCACTTCTTCCAGGCTGGTGAAACCTTCCTGGATGAGGATGTCGGCCACTTCTTCGTCCACATCGAGACGGGACATGAACAATTGACGCACAGCCTCGGTTTCTGTGGCCTGCTTTTGCGCCGATTCGTTGGCGTCCATGATGTTGATTTTCCAGCCCGTCAACATGGAGGCCAGGCGCACGTTTTGCCCGCCCCGGCCAATGGCGATGGCGAGGTTTTCTTCATCGACCACCACATCCATGGCATGCTTTTCTTCGTCCACCACAATCGAGCTGACGTTGGCGGGCGCCAGGGCGCCAATCACAAACTGGGCCGGGTCTTCGCTCCACAGCACGATATCGACTTTTTCACCGGCCAACTCGTTGGTGACGGCGTTGACCCGGGTGCCGCGCACGCCCACACAGGTGCCGATGGGGTCCACCCGCTTGTCGTGGGAGATGACGGCGATTTTGGCGCGCGAGCCAGCATCGCGGGCACATGATTTGATCTCCAGCAGGCCCTGTTCGATTTCGGGCACTTCCTGGCGAAACAGCTCGATCATGAATTCGGGGGCCGAGCGCGACAAGATGATCGGGGCGCCGCGCAATGTGGCGTCCACTTCCATGATCATGGCCCGCACGCGGTCGCCGTTGCGCAGGTTTTCTTTCGGGATCATCTCGCTGCGACGCAGGCGGCCTTCGACGCGCCCGCTCTCGACAATGATGTCGCCTTTGTCCATGCGCTTGACGGTGCCGACAAAGATCTTGTCGCCGCGTGACATGAACTCATTGAGCAACATCTCGCGCTCAGCGTCACGGATCTTTTGCAAGATGACCTGTTTGGCCGCCATGGCGCCGATGCGACCAATGGGCAGGGATTCAATCGATTCTTCGATGTACTCGCCCTCTTCCACGTCGGCCACGCGCTCGCGGGCGTCCATCAGCATTTCTTCGGCGTCGGGGTTTTGCAAACCGGCCTCGTCGGGCACCACCAGCCAGCGGCGGAAGGTTTCGTACTCGCCAGTGTCGCGGTTGATGGCCACACGGATGTCCACCTCGCTGTCATACAGTTTTTTGGTGGCTTGGGCCAAAGCGGCTTCCACCGCGCCAAACACGACATCGTGCTCGACATTCTTCTCGCGGGCGATGGCTTCAACCAACATCAACATTTCACGGTTCATAAGTAGCTCCTGTTCACTCCAGGGAATCGGCGGCTTGACGCCGCCCTTTGAAATCGACGATCGGGGCCAAACGGGCCTCTTTCAATTCGTCCAGATGAAAGCCCAGCACCTGCAAAGGCGCGGGCTCTTTTTTGCGACTGACCCGAGCCCCCGGCTTGGTGGCCGGTTCGTCGCGCCAACTGATTTGCCAGTGTCCCGGCTCGGCGCCTGCTTCCAGCAGACCCCTGAATTTTTTGCGCTGCGCGGACACCATGCCTTGGGACGCAGCACCCATGGGCTGGCGCAAGGTCAGATCGATGACCTGCCCGGTGAAACGCTGAAAGTCTGACTCACCACGCAAGGGGCGGTCAATGCCAGGTGAGGATACCTCCAGGCGCCGGTACTCGACCCCATCGACCTCCAGGGCATATTGCAATTGACGGGTGACTTTTTCACAATCTTCGACTTGCACAAAGCGCTCGGGCTGACCGGCTTGCCAGGGCCAGTCAATGGTCACGCGCAGCAAACCTCCGGCCGATCGCTCGATGTCGATCAGCTCAAAGCCCAGACTTTGGGCGGTTTGATGGGCCAGCTCTTGAAAATTCATGGGTGAAATGGGCATAGACCAAAAAAAACGGGCGGTAGGGTTCCGCCCGTTTGGTCGATTTTTCTCAATTATAACTCATAAACATTCAGGTTTGAATATATTTGGAGGCCAGACGCGCTGTGGCGGGCGATGGGCAAAGGCTTAGGGCTGGAATGAGGCCTGAATCAAGCTGCGGGTGTAGTCATGAAGGGGCCTGGACAAGACCGACTCGGCCTCGCCTTGCTCGACCACCTTCCCCTGGCGCAAGACCAGGATGTGATGCGCCATGGCCTGCACGACCGCCAGGTCATGGGTGATCAGCACATAGGAGAGGCCTCTTTTTTTCTGCAATGTTTGCAAAAGTTCCAAAATCTGCTTTTGAATCGATACATCCAGCGCGCTGGTGGGCTCGTCCAAGACCAGCACCTCGGGCTCAACGATCAAGGCACGGGCGATGGCCAGGCGCTGGCGTTGCCCGCCCGAGAACTCGTGCGGATAGCGGTCAAGCAATCCTGGAAAAGCCGTCTCGGTCATGCCCACCTCGGCCAAGGCCGATAATGCGCGTTCGCGGCGCTCTGGACCACCCAGATCGGGATGGTGGACGCGCAAGCCCTCGGTCACGATTTCGTTCACGGTCATGCGCGGTGACAAAGAAGAAAACGGGTCTTGAAACACCACCTGGATGCGTCGGCGCAAACCCAAATTCACCACCTGGGACGGGCCCCAAGCCTCGCCCCAAAGGGTCAGGCGGCCCGCGTGGGGGTGCAAACCCAGCAGGGCCAAGGCCAGGGTCGATTTGCCCGAACCCGACTCTCCCACCACGCCCAGCGTCTGGCCCTGACGAAGCTCGAAATCGACCCCCTCCAGGGCCCTGAAACGGCCCGCTTGAAACCATCCGCGCCAACCGCTTTGGGAGACGGCGTAATCAACGCACAGCCCCTGCCCCTGAATGCGGCTGGGGTCATCAGCGGCGGGGCGCACGTCGCGCACCGGCAGGCTTTGCACCAGGCGCTGGGTGTAGGGATGGTGCGGACGGCTCAAGACCTGCTTGACCCGGCCCTCCTCCACACAATGGCCTTGCTCCATCACCAACACCCGGTCGGCAAATTGGCGCACCATGGGCAAATCGTGGGTGATCAGCAAGACCGCCAAACCATGCTGGCGCTGCATTTCGCGCAATAGATCCATGATCTGCCCGCGCAATGACACATCCAGAGCGGTGGTGGGCTCATCGGCCAGCAAGAGTTTGGGACGGCCTGCCAGGGCCATGGCAATCATGGCACGCTGGCGCTGACCGCCCGAGAGCTGGTGCGGATAATGCCGGGCTTTGAGCGCCGGATCGGGCAAACCCGTGCGTTCCAGCCAGGCCACGGCCTCGTTCCAGGCCTTTTGACGACTTAGACCCGATTTGAGCTCCAACACTTCGGCGATTTGGTCGCCGACTGTGAAGAGCGGGTTCAAGGCGGTCATCGGCTCTTGGAAAATCATGGCGATCTCGCCGCCGCGCACGCCACGCAGGCGAGACACTGTCATCTTGAGCAGGTCTTCACCCTGCCACAAGGCGCGCCCACTGACATGGGCCCCTTGCGCCAGACGCAAAAGGCTGAGCGCAGACACCGACTTGCCAGAGCCAGACTCGCCCACCAAGGCAAGCTTTTCTTCGGCTTGCATCGAAAACTCGAGGCCATGCACCACTTCGCGCACGCCAAACGAGACACGCAATCGCTCCACAGACAGCAAGGTCATGGCGCCACCTCGCTGTCTTGCAACCGGGGGTCGAGAGCGTTGCGCAGGGCATCGCCCATGAAGGTCAGCAACAAGAGTGAGACCACCAGCAAGGCGAAAGTGGACATGGAAATCCACCAGGCGTCGATGTTGTTTTTGCCCTGTGCCAGCATTTCACCCAGGCTGGGGGTGCCGGGTGGCACGCCTAACCCCAAAAAATCGAGGCTGGTCAAGGCCAGGATGGCCGCACTCATGCGGAAAGGCAAAAACGTCACCACTGGTGTGAGGCTATTGGGCAAGACATGGCGCCACATGATCTGCCAAGGCCCCAGGCCCAGCGCCCGAGCGGCACGCACGTAGTCAAGCTGACGGTTGCGCAAAAATTCGGCACGCACATAGTCAGACAAGCCCATCCAGCCGAACAGGCTGAGCAAGATGAGGAGCAAGGAGACACTGGGCTCAAACACGGCGGAAAAAATGATCAAGAGATACAACTCTGGCATGGCGCTCCAAATCTCGATCAGGCGCTGCATGCCCAAGTCGGTTTTGCCGCCAAAGTAGCCCTGTATGGCACCGGTCAGGATGCCCAAAAGCGTGCCGGTCACGGTGAGGGCCAGGGCGAACAGAATCGAAACCCGAAAACCGTACAGCAAGCGGGCCAGCACATCACGGCCCCGGTCGTCGGTGCCCAGCCAGTTGTCCGCCGATGGGGCAGAAGGGTTGGGCTCTTTGGCAAAGTAATTGATGGTCGTGTGGTGATAAGGGTTGATCGGGAAGATCGCCCAATTGCCATCGCGCCCCAGTTGCTGCCGAATGAAGGGGTCGAGGTAATCGGTGGGCGTCTGAAAATCGCCGCCAAAGGCGGTCTCGGGCGGGTTGTGAAGAATGGGCACATGCCATTGACCCTGGTAGCGCACCAGCAAAGGCTTGTCGTTTGAAACCAACTCGGCGATCAGGCTGAGCGCAAACAAGGACACGAACAGCAGCAGGCTGATGAGGCCCAGCCGGTGGCGACAAAATCGTTGCCAGGCGCGTCGGGAAGGAGAGAGGCTGCGCTTCATGGTCAATCGAATTTCACGCGCGGGTCCACCCACACATAACAGAGGTCACTGATGAGCTTGGTGGCCAAACCGATGAGGGTGAACAGGTAAAGGGTGCCCAACACCACCGGGTAGTCGCGCTTCATCACGCTCTCGTAACTGAGCAACCCCAGGCCGTCGAGCGAGAACAGGGTTTCGATGAGCAGGGAGCCCGTGAAGAAAGCCCCAATAAATGCCGCCGGGAAACCGGTGACCAAGGGAATCAGGGCGTTGCGCATGACATGACGATAAAGCACCCGTCGCTCGCTCAAGCCTTTGGCCCGGGCCGTGATGACGTACTGTTTGCGGATTTCTTCCAAAAAGGCATTTTTGGTGAGCATGGTGGTGACCGCAAAAGCCCCCAAGACACTGGCCGTGACCGGCAAAGTGATGTGCCAGAGGTAGTCCACCACCTTGGCCCCCCAACTGAGCTCCGCCCAATTGGGCGATGTCAGGCCGCGCAGCGGAAACCATTGCAATTGGCCGCCAAAAATCACCAGCAGCGCGACGCCCAGCACAAAACCGGGAATCGCATAGCCCACCAGCACCACCAGACTGCTGAGGGTGTCAAAGCGGGTGCCCGCGCGCACCGCCTTGGCAATGCCCAAGGGAATGGAGATCAGATAACTGAGCAAGAAAGTCCAAAGGCCCAAGCTGATCGAGACCGGCAGTTTTTCCTTCACCAGCTCCCAGACGGTTTTGGGCTGATAAAAACTCTTGCCCAGATCAAAACGGGCAAACTGCCCCAGCATTTGGACAAAACGCTCAGTGGCTGGCTTGTCAAAGCCGTACAGTGCCTTGATTTCTTCGATGCGTGCCGCATCGACCCCCTGACGGCCTCGATAACCGGCGCCACCACTGGCGCTGCCCTCGCCCCCGGTGTCGCGGCCCTGCAATTGGGCCACCATCTGCTCGACCGGGCCGCCAGGTACAAACTGCACCACCGCAAAAGTAATGAGCAAGACCCCGAACAAGGTCGGGATCATCAACATCAGACGCTTGAGGACATACCACCACATGTTCAGGGCCCCTTGATCTCACGCGACCACCAGGTGCTGGTGGCCCAGGCTTCGGGTTGGTAGTACACGGGTGTGACGGAAGGTTGGGCAAATCGTGCGGCCCGCCATGCCACCCGATGCACACTGCCATACCAGTGTGGAATGGCGTAATGGCCATGTCGAAGCACCCTGTCCAGGGCCTTGAGCGCGGCCGTCAGCTGGGGGCGAGTCTGGGCCGAAATCACCTTTTGCAGCAAAGCGTCCACAGCCGGATCGGTCACGCCCATCAAGTTGCCAGAGCCTTCGGTACGGGCCGAGGCGCTGCCAAACCGCTCTAGCAACTCGGTGCCCGGGGCCTCGCTGCCCACGGTGCGGTTGCTGATGACCTCAAAGTCAAAGACATCCAGGCGCTTTTGCAGCACCGCAAAATCGACCACCCGCACTTGAACCCTGATGCCCAGCTTTTCCAGGTTTTTGGAAAAGGGCGTGACCACCCGCGCCATGCTGCCCGAGTTGTCCAAAAATTCCAGCGTGAAAGGCTGCCCCTGGGCATTGCGCAAGGCACCATCGCGGTAAGTCCAACCGGCCTGCGCCAGCAAATCGCGGGCGCGGCGCAAATGATCGCGCAGGGTATGCCCCGAGTCGGGGTCAAGTGAAGTGACCGGTGGCATGGGCACAGGCTGCTCAAAGATCGCCGCTGGCAACTGGGCCCGCAGGGGCTCTAGCAAAGCCAGCTCATCGGGCTGTGGCAAGCCCTTGGCCTCAAACGAGCTGCCAACAAAATAGCCACGAACCCGGGTGTAGGCGTTGTAGAAGAGTTGGCGGTTCATCCACTCGTAGTCCATGGCCAGGCCCAGGGCCTCGCGCACCCGCGGGTCGCTGAGTTTGGGCAAACGGGTATTGAGCAAAAAACCCTGAAAGTCTCCAGCATTGCCGTGCGACAACTCGCGCTTAACCAATTCGCCACGGTCAAAGGCACGCCCTGAGTAGGCGCGCGCCCATTCGCGCGCGATGAAGGCCTGAATGAAGTCAAACTCACCGGCTTTGAAGGCTTCGAGTTGAGCGGTGTTGTCTTTGTACAGCCGATAGGTGATGCGGTCGAAATTGAACATGCCGCGTCGCACCGGCAAATCGCGGGCCCAGTATTGCGGATCGCGCTGATAGCTGATGTCGCGCCCGAAATCAACCTGGCCGATCTTGTATGGCCCGCTGGCAATGGGTAGGTCAGTGACGATTTGATCCAGCGGTTTGCCGCTGCCCCAAGACCGGGCAAAGACCGGCAAGCCGCCCACGATCAGGGGCAACTCGGGGTTGACCCGTTTGAAGTCAAACCGCACCTCCCGCTCAGAGAGGACGGTGGCCCCGGCGACTTCGGCAAAGAGGGTTCTGAATTGCGGGGCCGCTTGACGACTGGTGAGTTGTTCGAACGAGTGCTTCACATCCAAGGCCAGCACTGGTTGCCCGTTGTGGAATCTGGCCAAGGGGTTGAGTCTAAAGGTGACTGACAGCCGGTCGCTGGCCAGGCTCACATCTTCGGCCAGCAAGCCGTAAGCGGTGGTGGGCTCGTCCATATTGCCGGTCAAGAGCGTTTCAAAAACCAGCAAGCCCAGCCCCGGCGGTGCAGTGCCCTTGAGTGTAAAGGGGTTGTATTTGTCAAAACTGGAGGCGCGGGTCGGGGACACCAGGCGCATCTCGCCCCCTTTGGGGGCATTGGGGTTGACGTGGCCAAAGTGGGGGAAATCCGGCGGGTATTTGATGTCGCCGAATTGGGCATAGGCATGCGCGGCCCAGGCCTGGCCCGGCCCGGCAGCCAAGGCCATCCAGAGCGAGCAAGCAAGCAAACGGGCCAGAAAGTGAGAGACAGACCAACGCATGCGACAATTCTGCTTGATTTTTTGCACGGAGATGACCCATGACCACAAAGACTGGCTTTTTGGCCGGGAAAAAACTGCTGATCACCGGCGTGCTGTCCAACCGCTCTATCGCCTATGGCATCGCCCGCGCCTGCCACAACCAAGGCGCCGAACTGGCCTTCAGCTATGTGGGCGAGCGCTTCAAGGACCGCATCACCGAATTTGCTGCCGATTTTGGCTCTGATCTGGTGTTTGACTGTGACGTGGGCTCGGACGAGCAAATTGCACAGCTTTTCAAAGACCTATCGGCACACTGGCCCAAGATCGACGGTTTTGTGCATGCCATCGGTTTTGCCCCGCGTGAGGCGATTGCGGGCGACTTTCTGGAGGGCCTGTCGCGTGAGGGCTATCAAGTGGCCCATGACATCAGCGCCTACAGCTTCCCGGCCATGGCCAAAGCCGCCCTGCCCTATTTGAACGACAACGCCTCGGTGCTGACGCTTTCCTATTTGGGTGCCTTGCGCGTGGTGCCCAACTACAACACCATGGGACTGGCCAAGGCTTCGCTGGAGGCCTCGGTGCGATATCTGGCCGAGTCACTAGGGGCCCAAGGGCGTGGGCTGCGCGCCAACGGCATCAGCGCCGGGCCGATCAAGACGCTGGCGGCCAGCGGCATCAAGGGTTTTGGCAAGATCCTGAGCGTGGTGGCAGAAGCCTCACCCATACGCCGCAATGTCACCATTGACGACGTCGGCAACGTCGCCGCTTTTTTGCTGAGCGATCTGGCGGCGGGCGTGACCGCTGAGATCACTTATGTGGATGGCGGCTTCAGCCAGGTGGTGGGCGGCATTGCCGAATGATCAGGCCTTGACGCAATCGGCGAAATAGTTCTTTTTGCCGTCGTCATCGACCAGCTCCACCAGGCCGTGGATGTCGGTCTCAAAACCCGGGCACTTCTGGTTGAACTCGCGGGCGAATTTCAAGTAATCAACGATCTTGCGGTTGAACACTTCCCCGGGGATGAGCAGCGGGATGCCCGGCGGGTAAGGGGTGACCAAGCCGACCGTGACCCGCCCTTCCAAATCGTCAATGGCGACACGCTCGGTTTTGCGCTGGGCGATGCGCGCATAAGCATCGGCCGGGGTCATGGCCGGGGTCAGGTCTGACAAATACATCTCGGTGGTCAGGCGAGCGATGTCATAGCGCGCGTACATTTGGTGCACATGCTGGCAAAGGTCTTTCAAACCCATGCGTTCATAGCGCGGATGCTTGGCACAGAACTCGGGCATGATGCGCCACATCGGCTGGTTTTTGGCGTAATCGTCTTTGAACTGCTGCAAAGCGGTCAGCAGCGTGTTCCATCGCCCCTTGGTGATGCCGATGGTGAACATGATAAAAAAACTATACAGGCCGGTTTTTTCAACCACCACGCCATGCTCGGTGAGGAACTTGCTGACAATGGCCGCCGGAATGCCGGTTTTGTCAAACTTGCCCTCAAGGTTCATGCCCGGGGTGACGATGGTGGCCTTGATCGGGTCGAGCATATTGAAGTCTTCGGCCAATTGCTGGCCGAAACCATGCCACTTGCCCGAGCGCTTGCGCGGATCGTTGTGCAAAACCCAGTTGTCGGCGCGACCGATGCCATCTTCGGGCAATTTTTCCGGGCCCCAGACTTTGAACCACCAGTCTTGGCCGTACTCTTGGTCCACCTTGCGCATGGCGCGACGGAAATCCAGGGCCTCCTGGATGCTCTCTTCCACCAAAGCTGTGCCGCCCGGGGGCTCCATCATGGCGGCGGCCACGTCGCAGCTGGCGATGATGCTGTACTGCGGACTGGTGCTGGTGTGCATCAGGTAGGCTTCGTTGAACAGATGTCGGTCGAGCTTTTGCTTTTGCGCGTCTTGCACCAGCACATGGCTGGCCTGGCTGATACCGGCCAGCAGCTTGTGGATAGACTGCGTGGCATACACCATGGTGTTTTGCGGTCGGCTGCGCTTTTTGCCCATGGCATGGTAGGTGCCATAAAAGGGGTGGAACGCGGCGTGAGGCAGCCAGGCCTCGTCAAAATGCAGGTTATCGACATAGCCATCGAGCATTTGCTTGATGGTCTCGGTGTTGTAGAGCACACCGTCGTATGTGGATTGGGTCAAGGTGAGGATGCGTGGCTTGACCTTTTTGGCCTCGATGCCTTTGAGCAAGGGGTTGGCCTTGATCTTGGCCTGAATAGAAGCGGGCTCAAACTCGCTTTTGGGGATGGGGCCGATGATGCCAAAGTGATTGCGTGTAGGCTTCAGAAAGACCGGCACCGCCCCGGTCATGATGATGGCGTGCAGCACCGACTTGTGGCAGTTTCGGTCGACCACCACCACATCGCCCGGGGCCACGGCATGGTGCCAGACCATTTTGTTAGAGGTGCTGGTGCCGTTGGTGACAAAAAAGCAATGGTCGGCGTTGAAGATGCGCGCAGCATTGCGCTCGCTCTCGCCAATGGCCCCGTTGTGGTCCAGCAATTGGCCCAGTTCCTCAACCGCGTTGCAAACGTCGGCTCGCAACATGTTTTCGCCATAAAACTGGTGGTACATCTGGCCGATGGGGCTCTTCAGAAAGGCCACGCCACCCGAGTGGCCGGGACAGTGCCAGGAATAAGAGCCGTCTTCGGCGTAATCGAGCAGTGCCCGGAAGAACGGGGGCTGCAGCCCCTCCAGGTAGCTCTTGGCCTCGCGGATGATGTGGCGAGCCACGAACTCGGGCGTGTCCTCGAACATATGGATGAAGCCGTGCAACTCGCGCAGCACGTCATTGGGCAGGTGCTGGCTGGTCTTGGTTTCGCCGTAGATGTAGATCGGCACATCGGCGTTTTTGCGCCGCACCTCTTCGATGAAGGCGCGCAGGTTCACCACGGCCGGGTCGAGGTCGGGGCCGGGGGTGAATTCCTCGTCGTCTATGGACAAAATGAAGGCGCTGGCGCGCGACTGCTGCTGGGCGAATTGGCTCAGGTCGCCGTAGCTGGTGACGCCCAGCACCTCGAACCCTTCGGACTCAATCGCTTGCGCCAAGGCGCGGATGCCCAGCCCCGAGGTGTTCTCTGAGCGGTAGTCTTCGTCAATGATGACGATGGGGAAACGGAATTTCATGCTGGGCTGGCCGGCTGGGCCCCAATGAGGACAAACAG
>JACCDW010986511.1_pt1 | contig 69859 bp, 57 predicted proteins | sample 7449781 | NCBI WGS metagenome assembly JACCDW01 (sample SAMN15323449, study PRJNA562643) | freshwater metagenome | isolation source: river surface water | place: USA:Blue River Watershed | collected 2017-08-18
AAGATTGAAGGCGACGAAAAAACCAAAATCGAAGCTGCCGTGAAGGAATTGGAAGAAGCTTTGAAAGGCGAAGACAAAGACGCCATCGAAGCCAAAACCGAAGCCCTGATGACCGTCAGCCAAAAGCTGGGCGAAAAAATGTACGCCGACATGCAAGCCAAAGAAGCGGCTGCCGGTGGTGCAGCGGGCGGCCCAGGTGCCGACGCCAAACCTGCAGACGACAACGTGGTTGACGCTGAAGTCAAGGAAGTTAAAAAAGGCTAAGCCTTTCATTCAAGGGCTTTAGCCCAAGCCGCCGCGTCAGCGTATCCTGAAGGAAATCGCTTACGCGGCGTTCTTGTTCAAACAGTAGCAAAACACGATGGCCAAAAGAGACTTTTACGAAGTATTGGGTGTAGCCAAGAACGCCTCTGAAGAAGAGATCAAAAAGGCGTATCGCAAATTGGCGATGAAGTACCACCCTGACCGTCATCAGGGCGACGACGCCAAAGACGCCGAAGCCAAATTCAAAGAGGTCAAAGAGGCCTACGAGATGTTGTCTGATGCGCAAAAACGTGCGGCCTACGACCAGTACGGTCATGCCGGCGTCGACCCCAACATGCGCGGTGGCGCAGGCGGTGCGGAAGGCTTTGGTGGATTTGGCGAAGCCTTCGGTGATATTTTTGGCGACATTTTTGGTCAACAACGCGGTGGCCGCGGCGGCCGTCAAGTGTTCCGTGGCGGCGACTTGAGCTATGCCATGGAAGTGACCCTAGAGGAAGCGGCTGCTGGCAAAGACGCCCAAATTCGCATCCCCGGTTGGGAAGAGTGCGAACCTTGCGATGGCTCCGGCGCTAAGAAAGGCACTAGCGCAAAAACCTGCGGCACTTGCCAAGGTTCAGGAACCGTGCAAATGCGCCAAGGCTTTTTCAGCGTGCAGCAAACCTGCCCGCACTGCCGCGGCTCTGGGAAAATCATTTCCGATCCCTGCCCTTCTTGCAGCGGTCAAGGCAAGCTCAAAAAGCAAAAAACACTCGAAGTCAAAATCCCAGCGGGCATTGACGACGGCATGCGCATTCGCAGCACCGGCAACGGTGAACCGGGAACCAATGGCGGCCCGCCCGGCGATTTGTACATTGAAATTCGGCTCAAGAAACACGACATCTTCGAGCGCGATGGCGACGACCTGCATTGCTCTGTGCCCATCAGTTTTTCAAAGGCCGCATTGGGCGGCGAGATCGATGTGCCCACACTCAATGGCAAAGCCGCCATCGACATTCCTGAAGGCACGCAAACAGGCAAGCAATTCCGTTTGCGCGGCAAAGGCATCAAGGGCGTGCGTGCCAGCTACCCGGGTGACCTGTACTGTCACATCACGGTCGAGACACCCGTGAAACTCACCGAGCATCAGCGCAAGCTGCTCAAAGAGTTTGACGAGTCTTTGCAAAAAGGCGGTGCCAAACACATGCCCACAGGCAACAGCTGGACCGACAAACTCAAAGGCTTGTTCGGCGCCTAAGCTTGATATAAGTCAATTCCATGTTGGGCCAAGCGCCTAACATGGCCACATGACACTCAACATTCGCTTCTTAGGCGGTGCCAACACCGTCACCGGTTCCAAGTACTGCGTCGAGCACGGCGGTCGCAAGCTGTTGGTCGATTGCGGTTTGTTTCAAGGCTACAAACAATTGCGACTGCGCAATTGGGATGCGTGCCCCATTCCGCCGAAAGATGTCGATGCCGTCATCTTGACGCATGCACATTTAGATCACAGTGGCTATTTGCCCTTGTTGGCTCGCAGCGGCTTTGAAGGCAAAGTTCACAGCACCTCAGGCACACGCGACTTGTGCGCTATCTTGCTGCCCGACAGCGGCCACATCCAAGAAGAAGATGCCTACTTTGCAAACCGGCATGGCTTCTCCAAACACGCACCGGCATTACCGCTCTACACGCAGCAAGATGCCAAATATTGCATGCAGCAGTTCCATGTTGAAAAACTCAACACATGGTTCCAACCCATCCCGGGGTGGAACGCCAAGTTCAGCACAGCAGGCCACATCTTGGGTGCGTCCAGTTTGCTACTGGAAGTGGCAGGCCGTCGCATTTTGTTCTCTGGCGATTTGGGCCGACCCGACGACAGCCTCATGAACCCTCCCGACAACCCGCCGCAAGCCGACACCGTGTTGATCGAATCCACCTACGGTAACCGTGTGCACCCCGAAGAAAATGTCAACGCCGAGCTGGGCGAGGCATTGAAAAAGGTGTCAGCGCGTGGCGGTATTGCCGTCGTTCCTGTGTTTGCCGTAGGCCGTGCGCAGGCCATTTTGCACAGCATTTCGCAGCTCAAAGCGCAAGGCGTCATTCCGCATGGCTTGCCTATTTTTCTAGACAGCCCGATGGCGATTCACACCACGGCGCTGTTCAAACGGCACATGGGTGAACACCGCCTCACCGCTGACGAGGTGCAAGCCATGGACCATGTGGCCACCATGATCGAGACACCCGAGCAGTCCAAAGCCTTGATCAAGCGCCATGGCCCCATGGTGATCTTGGCAGCCAGTGGCATGGCCACAGGAGGGCGTGTCTTGCATCACTTGGCCAACTATGTCGGCAATCACCGCAACATGGTCATCCTCACAGGTTTTCAATCGCCAGGAACGCGAGGCTCCACCTTGGCCAGCGGTGCATTCACCATTCGCTTGCATGGCAAAGACTTGCCAGTCGCCGCAGAAATTGTTCAACTCACCTCTGCATCCGCGCATGCTGATGGCAATCAGTTGTTGGCTTGGCTACAACAAATGCCAAAGCCGCCAGCACAGGTTTACGTGGTTCATGGTGAACTTGAAGCCTCCGACGCGTTGCGACAACGCATCGAAAGGGAGCTCAAAATGCGTGCCGTGGTGCCCGAGCATGCTTCGATTTGGCCTGCATAGGGGATTAAGGCAATCTCAAGGCATGAGGCATTAAACTTGGCCCCATGACTTCGAAACACGCCCCCACATCAGAAACGCATGTCCCAGCTTGGCACCCAGTTTGGGTTGCTTTGCTCGGCAGCTTGTGGCTTGCCAGTGTTGGCAACTACGCACTTTGGCAGCAAGTGCACCAATTACCAGAAGTGACCGGCTTGAGGGGCCTGGCGTTTGCATTGGGCTTTGGCGTGATCATCACTTCTGCGCTCACCGCTGTTTTGAGTTTTCTGAACTGGCGTGGCTGGCTCAAACCTGTCCTCACGGTTTTCTTTTTGAGCGCGGCCAGTGGCGCTTACTTCATGGTCAGTTACGGCATTGTGATCGACAGCACCATGATCACCAATGTGGTTCAGACAGACACCAAAGAAGCCTTGGATTTGCTGAATTGGCGCATGCTGATCAGTCTCTTGGTGCTGGGCATTCTGCCGTGTTGGGTGCTTTGGAAAACACGGCTTCAAGTGCTTCGCTTGCGCCAACAAATTTGGAGCAACACCCTGACGGCCGTGGTGTCGATCGTGGTCATCGTTGCAGCCTTATTGGCCATCTTTCAAGACTTCTCCTCCATCATGCGCAACCACACACAACTGCGCTACCTGGTCAACCCCCTGAACAGTTACTACGCCATTGGCATGGTGGCGGCCAAGCCATTTCAGCGAGACAACAAAACTTTGTTGTCCATTGGCAAAGATGCCCAAATGGCCACACCAAAGCCCAATGAAAAACCACCCCTGCTGTTGCTGGTGCTGGGAGAAACAGCGCGCATGGGCAACTTTGGTGTCAATGGCTACGAGCGGCAAACGACGCCCGCATTGGCCCAAGAAAACATCATCAGCCTCAAGGGCGTGATGTCCTGCGGCACCAGCACAGCCACGTCAGTGCCCTGCATGTTTTCACACCTGGGCAAAGAAGATTTTGAAGCACGCAAAAATAATTACGAAAGTCTGATCGATGTCTTGCACCATGCGGGCCTGGCAGTTTTATGGATCGACAACCAATCGGGTTGCAAAGGTGTTTGTGAGCGAGTGCCCCAAGCGCTGACCAAAGAACTCAAGCACCCCACTTTGTGCAAAGACGGCGAATGCTTTGACGAAATCATGCTGCACCAACTAGATGAACGAATCCAAGCCTTGCCTGCTGAGCGCCGCGCCAAAGGTGTGGTGGTGGTGATGCACCAAATGGGCAGCCATGGTCCCGCCTATTACAAACGTGTGCCAGATGCATTCAAAAAGTTTCAACCCGAATGCAAAAGCAACGCCCTGCAAGAGTGCACGCGCGAGCAGGTGGTCAATTCATTTGACAACACGATTCTCTACACCGACCACTTTTTAGGGCAAGCCATTCAATGGCTCAAAAAATCAGAAGCCACTGCAGCATCTGCCATGCTGTACGTGTCTGACCACGGCGAGTCCTTGGGTGAAAACAATTTGTACCTGCATGGTCTGCCCTACCGCGTGGCGCCCGACGTCCAAAAGCGCGTGCCTTGGATCACATGGTGGTCACCACAATTTGAAAAGCAGTTGGGCTTGTCGCGCACCTGCTTACAAAACAAGGTGCAAATGCCGCTGACACATGACAATTACTTCCACTCAGTTTTGGGACTGGTCAATGTCAGCACCGAGGTTTACCAGGCTAAGTTGGATGTGCACGCGGACTGCCGCAGCAGATCATAAGAATCGGTCAAGCAGTTTGCGAGAAAACCGGTCCATCTGGGCCAAGTCTCGAATTAAAAACTGTACGCCATGACCATCGGTGACAAGCAATACGCTGGCTGACAGTCGGCGAATGTCTTCCTCACCCTTCAACAACAAAGTGGTGGGGCCGCGATCAGTTTCAATGTCCCACGTGCTGGGTGTCACAAAACTGCTCACACCATGCAATTTCAAAATTCGCGGCATGAACTCGCGTTGCGTCATGGCCATCAACACCTTGGCACGCAAACCTTCTGACAATTGATTCAGGTGCGGTATCCACAGCAATTCTTTGCCATCCACATCCACCAAAGCAACCCCCTCTTCAGGTGCCGCCACAGGGAAAGAACGCACCGCCATCACATGGTCGTGCTTTACGCCTTCGGCGCTGACATAGAACCAACGACCTGAAGGGCCTTGGTCAAATTGAATGTTCTTCAGCATGTCGCTCATGGTGTGACCGTCTCTCTCAACACAGCGCCTTCCGATTCAGCTTGTCTTTGCTGGGCTTCGTACAAGCGCCAGTAAGCGCCTTTGCTTTCGATCAGCACATCGTGTGTGCCTTCTTCCACAATGAGTCCTTTGTCCATGACCACCAAGCGGTCTGCTTTTCGCAAGGTGGACAAACGGTGGGCGATGGCAATGGTGGTGCGACCGCGAACCAAATTGTCCAGCGCATTTTGAATTTCTTTTTCGGTCTCAGTGTCCACGGCCGAAGTGGCTTCGTCCAAAATCAAAATACGCGGATTGATCAGCAAAGCTCGGGCAATCGAAATGCGTTGACGCTCACCGCCCGATAAACCTTGGCCTCGCTCACCCACCAAGGAGTCGTAACCCTGCGGCATGCGCAAGATAAATTCATGGGCATGCGCTGCCCGCGCCGCAGCCACGATGTCCTCACGTGTGGCGTCGGGCAGACCATAAGCAATGTTGTCGGCTATGGTGCCAAAGAACAAGAAAGGCTCTTGCAACACCAAGCCAATGTGCCTGCGGTAATCGGCCACTTTCAGCTGCTTGATGTCCACACCATCGAGGGCGATGCTGCCCTCAGACAAATCGTAAAAGCGGCACATCAAATTGACCAAGGTGCTTTTGCCGGAACCACTGTGCCCCACCAAGCCAATCATTTCGCCAGGTTGAATGTCTAAATTCAATTGTTTGATCACAGCACGATTGCCATAGCGGAAGCTCGCATCCGTGAGGGTGATGCGCCCTTCGACTTTGGGCAAGGCAACTGGATTGACAGGCTCTGGCACACTGGACACGTGATCCAAAATTTCAAAAATGCGTTTGGCACCTGATGCGGCTTTTTGCGTGGTCGACACAATCCGACTCATGGAATCCAAGCGGGTGTAAAAGCGCCCGATGTAAGCCAAAAATGCTGTGAGCACACCCACCGTGATCTGGTCTTTGGACACCAACCAAATGCCAAAGCCCCAGACCACCAGCAAACCAATTTCGGTCATCAGCGTGACCGTGGGAGAGAACACCGACCACACGCGGTTCAGACGATCATTCACTGCCAAGTTGTGTTTGTTGGCGTCGATGAAACGCTGAGCTTCGCGGTCCTCTTGTGCAAAGGCTTTGACCACTCGAATGCCAGGAATGGTGTCAGCCAATACGTTGGTGACTTCAGACCACACGCGGTCGATTTTCTCAAAGCCGGTGCGAAGTTTTTCGCGCACCACATGAATCAGCCAACCAATGAAGGGTAAGGGTAGCAAAGTTACCAGCGCCAAGGTGGGGTTGATGGAAAACAAGATGATGGCCGTCATCATGATCATCAACACATCGGTGGCAAAGTCCAACAAGTGCAATGACAAAAACACATTGATCCGGTCGGTTTCGCTGCCGATGCGGGCAATCAAATCGCCCGTGCGACGACCGCCAAAATATTCAAGGGACAGCTTCAGCAAATGCTGGTAAGTGGTGGTTCGCAAATCCGCGCCAATGCGCTCGGACACCAAGGCCAAAATGTAGGTTTTGATCCAACCCAAACCCCACGCAACCAAGGCTGAGCCCATCAGGCCCAACAAGTACCAAGATACCGTCACAGGATCGATGGGCTTGCCGTTTTGATACGGAATGAGCACATCGTCCATCAAGGGCATGGTGAGGTAGGGAGGCACCAAGGTGGCGGCTGTCGACGCCAAAGTCAGCACAAAGCCCATCAGCAGCTGCCACTGATAAGGTCTGGCAAATCGCCAAAGTTTGAAAAGCGTCCAAGTGGATGGCGGTGCCTGCTCTTTTTCAAGGCACACCGGACATTCTTCATCAGCCTCATCCACCACGTTCTGGCATATGGGACACAAAACATGGCGCATGGCACCAACGCCAGGTTCAAGATGGCCCGTATCGTCTGTACCTTGAAGCGACTTGCCTAAAAAACTGGCACTTTGGACACTTTGTTGTTGATTTTCAAAGCGCAACTTCCAACGCAGCACGGCAGCCTCAAGGCCGAGCGTGAAGCGCCAAGCGGCCAAACGACGGGCGCCTTGCTGCAGAGCCAAGGTGCCAACCCCAGCGTGATCCATCACCCGCAAGCTCAAATCGGGACTCAGCGGGTAGAAATTCCAACTTTTTTGGGCATCGTCAGTCGAGATGACCCTTTGATCGGTCAAAATAACCAGGTTTTTTTTGAACCTTAATTCAGCATTCAGGTCAACCTCTAGCCAGGCTAGGACGTTTTCACCAAGGTGAACTTGAGACAACACGCCCTCCTGCCAGAAAAAAGGCAATCCCAGCAAATCAGCGGGAGGATGGGTTTTGGAGTTCATAAGAGTTCAAACAGCAAGAGTCAACATGTGTTGGCAGCAAACAAAAACAGCAAAAGAAGCGGCCAGGACACAGCCCATGCACCTTGTTTATCAGACGATCACTGCCAGTGTTGCAACTGGCCGGTCATTGTATCCCCGGACACGAATCGCTCCGTGCCTTCGCTCAGAATCGTCAGGCCCACGGAAATGAGTTCTAAAGACATCAAATTTTTACGGATGACCCATCTCAAGGGTCCCAACATTTGGACTTACCGCCCCGTCATTGAAGCATGGATTGACATTGGCGACCTTGAAGATTGCCCTTCCAACACACTGCCTGGCTTCAACCAGCGACTTCAAGAGATGTTGCCTGGCCTGGTTGAGCACCGTTGCAGCGTTGGCGAAAGAGGTGGATTCCTTCAACGCTTGGCCGAAGGCACATGGCCCGGTCACATCATGGAACACGTGGCCCTTGAGCTGCAAAACCGCGCCGGCATGCAAACCGGATTTGGCAAAGCCCGTGAGGCGGGTCCTCGTGGCATCTACAAAGTGGTCATTCGCACGCGCAACGAAACCGTCAGCCGTGCAGCCCTCCAAGCGGCCCGCGACCTGGTCATGGCCGCCATCGAAAATCGCCCCTTCCCTGTCAAACAAGTCATCGCCGACCTCACCCAAATGGTCGATCGCTTGTGCATTGGCCCCAGCACCGCCTGCATTGTGGATGCAGCCGCCGAACGCAACATTCCAGCCATTCGCCTGAACGATGGCAACCTCGTTCAATTGGGCTACGGCGCCAACCAAAGACGCATTTGGACGGCCGAAACCGACCAGACCAGCGCCATTGCCGAGGGCGTCTCCAAAGACAAAGACCTCACCAAAAGCCTGTTGGCCAATTGCGGCGTGCCCGTCCCCGAAGGCCGAAATGTGTCTTCCCCCGCTGAGGCTTGGGAAGCCGCCCAAGACATTGGCCTGCCCGTGTGCGTCAAACCCGTTGACGGCAACCATGCCCGCGGCGTTTCACTCGAGCTGCGGACACAAGCTGAAGTTGAAGCCGCCTATCACTTGGCCGAAGCCGAAGGCAGTGACGTGCTGGTCGAGCGACACATCTTGGGCGACGAGCATCGTTTGCTGGTCGTCGGCGGCAAGGTGGTTGCAGCCAACAAAGGCGAAGTTGCCAGTGTGGTGGGCGATGGTGTTCACACCGTCGAGCAACTCATCGAAATCCAAATCAACTCCGACCCACGTCGCGGTGAAGAAGAAGATTTCCCCCTCGACACCATTCGACTCAAAGACCACACCACCGCGGTGTTGGAACTCCAACGCCAAGGTCTGACCGGCGACAGCGTGCCCGAAAAGGGACGCAATGTGTTGGTCATGCGCACCGGCAACATGGCGATGGACGTCACCGACTTGGTTCACCCGGATGTGGCTGAATTGGCTGCATTGGCTGCGCGCATCGTGGGACTTGACATTGCAGGCGTCGACTTGGTGGCCCAAGACATTTCCAAACCGATGAAAGCGCAAGGCGCCGCCATTGTGGAAGTCAACGCTGGCCCGGGCTTGTTAATGCACTTAAAACCTGCATCAGGTTCTGCTCGACCCGTGGGTCAGGCCATCGCCGCACATCTGTTTGCCGCCGACTCCGAGCCGCGCATTCCGGTGGTGGGCGTCATAGGCCAAGACAACACCACAGGCACCAGTCACCTCATTGCTTGGCTCTTGCACTTGCAAGGCATGCAAACCGGCTTGGCTTCTGCCAAAGGACTTTTCTTGGGTCAACGCAACCTGCAAAGCCAAAGCGGCATGGCCTGGGACTCAGCGCAGCGCCTGCTGATCAATCGCTCCGTGCAAGCTGCTGTCTTCGAAACTTCAGCCCGTCATCTCTTGTCAGAAGGCCTGCCCTACGACCGGTGCCAAGTGGGTGTCATTACCTCCATGCCCAAAGCCGAAGGCCTGCAAGATTTGTACATCCAAAGCGATGAACAAATGCCCAACGTGGTTCGCACACAAATGGACGTTGTCCTGCCCCATGGCATGGCCGTCTTGAATGCGGACGATCGCGAAGTGGCCAACTTGGCTGAATATTGCGACGGCGAAATCACCTACTTTGCCAGCAGTGAAGACAATCCGCTCATCGTCCAACATCGCAGCGAAAACGGCCGCGTGGTGTTTTGGCGCAAGAACCATTTGGTTCTGGCGCAAGGCGATCAGGAAATCGAAGCGCTCAACCGCCAGCTGCCGGCCATCGACAAATTGTTCAAGAACCAGCACCTTCAGTGTATTGAAGTCTTAGCGGCATCTGCTGCGGCTTGGGCCCTTGGCATCAATACGGACTTGATCCGCGCTGGCATCAAGAGTTTCGGTCAAAGCCCCGGCGCTCACTGACCCAGGTTGGTCAGCCCCACCCCTACAAGACGACGCGCCTCAACCAGGATATTTGTTTCATGGAAGTTTCAAGAATTCGAGCTTTGCGGGGACCCAATTTATGGAGTCGTCAAACCAGCATTGAAGCCATCGTTCGCTGTGCCCCAGAAGAACGTGAAATGTTGCCTGGCAACGATTTCGAAAAAAAATTACGTCGCATTTTTCCAGCGGTTGGGCCCCTCGAAGGTACCCGCCCAGGGCATCCCGCCAGCATGGCCCATGCCCTTGAAAAAATCACCCTCAGCTTGCAAAACCAAGCAGGTTGCCCCGTCACTTTCAGCCGAACCACGGCCACCGAAGAAGATGGCGTCTTCCAAGTGGTGGTCCAGTACACCGAAGAAGCGGTAGGCCGACTGGCCCTCGACTGGGCCGAAAAACTGTGCCAAGCCGTGGAGTCGCAATCTGCTTTTGACCTTAACCAAGCGCTCGCTGAACTGCGTGATTTAGACGAAGACGTTCGATTAGGCCCCTCAACAGGCTCCATCGTTGACGCCGCAGTGCTCAAGGGCATTCCCTATCGCCGCCTCACTGAAGGCAGCATGGTGCAATTTGGTTGGGGCTCCAAGCAGCGCCGTATCCAAGCCGCTGAAACCGACACCACCAGCGCCATTGCAGAATCAATTGCCCAAGACAAAGACCTGACCAAGTCTTTGTTATTGGCCGCTGGCGTGCCAGTTCCCATCGGTCGCCCGGCCAAAGATTTAGAAGACGCCTGGTCCATTGCACAAAGCATTGGCTTGCCCGTGGTGGTCAAACCCCAAGATGGCAACCAGGGCAAAGGCGTCACAGTCAACATCACTGAGCGCGAGCTCTTCGATCAAGCCTACGAAACAGCTGCACGTTACGGTGAAGTTTTGGTTGAAAAATTTCTGCCAGGCAGCGACTATCGTTTGCTGGTGGTTGGCAACAAACTGGTGGCTGCCGCTCGCCGTGAACCGCCTCTGGTTGTGGGCGATGGTGTTCTTACAGTGCGCGAGTTGGTTGACAAAGTCAATGCAGATCCTCGCCGCGGTGATGGCCATTCCACCTCGCTCACCAAAATCAAATTTGACGACATCGCCATTGGCCGTTTGAAGTTGCAAGACCTAGAACCCAACTCCGTTCCCGAAAAAGGTCGACGCGTCATCCTTCGCAACAACGCCAATTTGTCCACAGGTGGCACTGCCACCGACGTGACCGATGATGTACATGCCGAAGTTGCTGCACGCGCAGTGGCAGCAGCTCAAATGGTGGGCGTGGACATTTGCGGTGTTGATGTGGTCTGTGAATCTGTCTTGAAACCCCTTGAAGAGCAAAACGGCGGCATCGTTGAAGTCAACGCAGCACCTGGTTTGCGCATGCACATCAGCCCATCTTTTGGTAAGGGTCGCAATGTGGGCAAGGCGGTCATTGACCACATGTTCCCCAATGGAGACAACGGCCGTATTCCGGTCATAGCCGTCACTGGCACCAACGGCAAAACCACCACAGTTCGCCTCACGGCTCACCTGCTCAAGGCCCATCAATGGCGCGTGGGCATGACCAACACCGATGGTGTTTACGTCAACGGTCGTCAAATTGACGATGGCGATTGCAGTGGCCCTCGCAGTGCTCGCAATGTCTTGATGCATCCTGATGTTGATGCCGCGGTGTTTGAAACTGCCCGTGGTGGCTTGTTGCGCGAAGGACTTGCCTTTGACCGTTGCCAAGTGGCCATTGTCACCAACATGGGCTCTGGCGATCACTTGGGGTTGAATTACATCACCACCCTCGAAGACCTGTCGGTGTTGAAGCGCGTCATTGTGCTCAACGTAGCCCCCGATGGCATGGCCGTGCTGAATGCCGCCGACCCCCATGTCGCCATGATGGCCAATATGTGCCCTGGCAATGTCACATTCTTTGCACTCGACCCACACAACGCAGTCATTGCAACGCATCGTGCCCAGGGTAAGCGAGTGGTCTACACAGAAAACGGTCACATTGTTGCCCAACAAGGCAAGAAGTCTTTCCGCATTCCCTTGGCAGAGGTACCACTCACGCGCCAAGGTCAAATTGGCTTTCAAACTGAAAATGTCATGGCCGCTGTTGCAGCAGCTTGGGCTGTGGATGTGCCTTGGGAAACCATTGCATTGGGCTTGTCAACGTTCATCAGCGACATTCAAGGCGTCCCTGGCCGTTTCAATGTGTTTGATTACAAGGGTGCCACCTTGATTGCCGACTATGGTCACAACCCCGATGCCATTCAGGCCTTGGTTCAGGCTGTCGATAACATGCCTGCCAACAAGCGTGTGGTGGTCATCAGTGGTGCCGGTGATCGTCGCGATCAAGACATCCGCGACCAAACTCAAATCTTGGGCACAGCGTTTGATGAAGTCATTTTGTACCAAGATGCCTGCCAACGTGGGCGCAGCGACGGTGAAGTGATTCAAATTTTGCGCGAAGGCTTGAATGGCGCCACGCGCACCACGCACGTCCAAGACATTCAAGGTGAATTCAACGCCATCGACACAGCGTTAGCTCGTTTGTCTGCTGGCGATTTGTGCCTCATCCTCATTGACCAAGTAGAAGCTGCCCTCGCCTACATCCAAGGCAAGGTCAACGAAAGTCAAGAAGCTGCCGCCTAAGCCAGCAGCATCACAGCAGTGCAGGTGGCTACAAAGGTGAAAGACCACTGGAGCCATCTTTGCCAACTGGGTGATTGCTTTTCCACAAGTTGATGCAAGCACGTTCCTAACAGCAAAGACAATGCAAATGAAGTGAGCATGCCCAGGGCATTGGCCGGCACACTTTCAGACCAGTGGGTAAACACCACGGCGCTGACCACCAAGCTCACGCCAAAGTGAATGAGAAAAACAGCGTAAGACGCATTCGATAAAGCTTGAATCCATCTTGCTTTGATGCGCGGTACCGGCCTGCAATCGGTGGCCTCATAGAGAGCCAGCAAGATGGCAACTGCCACTGCGACAGCCAGTCTAATTCTGGGTTCATAGACCCACGCCACGCCACCCAGCAACAAAATCAACAAAGCCAAAATGCGGTGATTGATTTTGAACCCAGACAAACGCCAGCTGCCCACGCACAAACCCATTCCGTAAGAGAAAAAGAAATACGTGCCCCACACCTCGCCCAAGGGGTTCAAATTCCAAACAAACAAAGAGCCCAAGGTCAAAACCATCCACATGCCAAGCGCTTTGCGAATGACCGAGCCCTGCTGAGTCAAGGTTTGCCAACGATGTGCCAATGCGGCACAAAGCAAAGCCATCACGAACAACTGAAAGTCGATGGCCACATACCAAACTCCTGCAGAAAAGGCTTCGACATACATCACATCTTGCAACAGGAAAATATGCGCCATCATCTTCAAGAGGGTTGGCGCATCTGACAAGGAGGGATGGTCAAAATAAGGGCGCACCAAGGCTGTCACGGCTACCGTGAAACTCAATGCTGCCAACAAGGGAATGACCAAGCGCTGATAGCGCATGCCTATGCGGGAAATGAGATCAAACTCTGCTTGGCTCAATGCACGAATCCAGGACTTTGCGTTCAAATAGCCGCCCACCACCAAGAACACTTGAACCGCCAACAAACCGTGGTCAAACAGCAACCCGATGAAGTCAGGGGCTGATTCATAGACCACATCGGACATCGGCCCATAAAGAGCCAGGTGGTGCCACACGATTAACACGCACGCAAAGGCCTTGAAGAGGTCAATGACCTCCGAACGCTGAGACTTCACGAAAACCTTGCTGAAATTCAGAGTGACAAGCGTGCACGCGCAGCGGCGTACTCTTGCTTTAACTTGGCCACGCGTTCAGCCGTGCTGACAACGGCATTGATGGCACCAATGCCTTGGCCACAACCCCAAATGTCTTTCCAAGCCTTCTTGGCATCCCCACCAAAGTTCATGGCGGAAGGATCTGACACAGGCAAATTGGCCGGGTCCAAGCCAGCAGCTTTGATGGATGGCGCCAGGTAGTTACCGTGCACACCCGTGAAGAGATTGCTGTAAACGATGTCGTCTGAGTTGCAATCAACGATAGCCTGTTTGTAGCCTTCTGCAGCACGTGCTTCGTGCGTTGCAATGAACGCAGAGCCAATGTACGCAAAGTCAGCACCCATGGCTTGCGCCGACAAAACAGCATCTCCCGTTGCAATGGAGCCCGACAATGCAACAGGGCCGTCAAACCATTGGCGAATCTCCTGAATCAAGGCAAATGGGCTTTTCTCACCAGCGTGGCCACCCGCACCGGCCGCAACAGCGATCAAACCATCGGCGCCTTTTTCAATGGCTTTGTGCGCAAACTTGTTGTTGATGATGTCGTGCAATACCACGCCACCATAACTGTGTGCAGCTTGGTTGATGTCTTCGCGCGCACCCAATGAGGTGATGATGATTGGCACTTTGTATTTCACACACAAAGCCATGTCGTGTTCCAAGCGGTCGTTGCTCTTGTGAACAATTTGATTGATGGCAAAGGGTGCTGCAGGCTGATCGGGGTTGGCTTTGTTATAAGCGGCCAGCGTTTCGGTGATTTCAATCAACCACTCTTCCAATTGCGCTGCAGGCCTTGCATTCAAAGCCGGCATTGAGCCCACCACACCCGCCTTGCACTGCTCAATGACCAGCTTGGGGTTGCTGATGATGAACAAAGGTGACGCAATCACCGGAAAAGGGAGATTGGCCAATACAGCGGGTAATTTAGACATGAAGTCTCCAGTCGATGAATGTTTCGATGAAAAGCCGAATTTTAGAAAGCTTCTAAGGAAAGCTCTGTCACGCACTTTGCACCTTCCACGATGCTGTCGCGCACGCCTGGGGCACGGCTAAGCAAGTGGTCGGCATAGAAGCGTGCTGTCGTGACTTTGGCGTCCATGAAGGCTTTATCTTGGCCCTGTGCGCTTTGCGACAAGGCCACCAAAAGGGCACGGCCCATTTGCCAGCCCGCCATCAAGTTACCTGTCAGCATGAGGTAGGGCACGCTGCCAGCATACACATCATTGGGTTGGGCTTTGGCGTTGCCCGCCACAAAGTTGACCACATCCAAAAACGCCAAGCGAGCCGCCTTCAAACGGCGACCCACCGCTTGTGCATCGGCATTCGCGTTCGACAAGAGTTCGTTTTCTGTTTGCTCAACTTGACCCGCCAAAGCCTTGGCAGTTTGTCCGCCATCGCGCGCCGTTTTACGTCCCACCAAGTCATTCGCTTGAATGGCGGTGGTGCCTTCATAGATGGTCAAAATTTTGGCGTCGCGGTAGTACTGAGCAGCACCTGTTTCTTCAATGAAGCCCATACCGCCATGGACCTGCACGCCCAGCGATGTCACTTCCAAGCTCATCTCGGTGCTGTAGCCTTTGACCAAAGGCACCATGAACTCATAGAACAAGGCATTTTGTTTGCGCACTTCAGCATCGGGGTGGTGATGGGCCGCGTCGTAAGCGGCAGCAGCCACGGTGGCCAAAGCACGGCATCCCTCGGTGCTTGCACGCATGGTCATGAGCATGCGCTTGACATCGGGGTGATGAATGATGGGCGCAGAAGTGTTCATGCTGCCATCGACAGGACGACTTTGCACGCGGTCTTTGGCGTACTGCACAGCTTTTTGATAGGCTCGCTCGGCAATGGCAATGCCCTGAACACCCACAGCATAGCGCGCCGCATTCATCATGATGAACATGTACTCGAGGCCACGGTTTTCTTCGCCAACCAGGTAGCCAATCGCGCCACCGTTGTCGCCGTATTGAAGCACTGCGGTAGGGCTGGCCTTGATGCCCATCTTGTGTTCAATGCTGACGCAATGGACGTCGTTGCGATCACCCAAGCTACCATCAGGCTTGACCATGAACTTAGGGACCACAAACAAGCTGATGCCCTTCACACCTTCGGGTGCACCTTGCACACGGGCCAACACCAAGTGCACGATGTTCTCGGCCATGTCATGTTCACCATAGGTGATGTAGATTTTGGTGCCAAACACTTTGAAGGTGCCGTCGGGCAATGGCTCTGCACGTGTGCGAACCAAGGCCAAGTCAGAACCGGCTTGCGGTTCTGTCAGATTCATGGTGCCTGTCCATTCACCCGAAATCAATTTTTCAAGGTAGATGTTTTTCAATTCATCAGAGCCAGCCGTCAACAAAGCTTCAATGGCACCGTCAGTAAGCAAGGGGCACAACGCAAAGCTCATATTGGCCGAGTTGAGCATTTCACCGCATGCAGCACCAATGGTTTTAGGCAAACCCTGACCACCAAAATCTGTGGGGTGCTGCAAACCTTGCCAACCGCCTTCACCGTACTGCTTGAAGGCGTCTTTGAAACCTGGCGTGGTTTTCACTTCACCGTTGGCGAATGCGGATGGGTTTTTGTCACCTTCCCAATTCAGGGGGGCCAGTACTTCTTGGTTTAACTTGGCGCACTCTTCCAATACAGCTTGTGCGGTTTCCAAACCAGCGTCTTCAAAACCAGGCATTTGAGACACTTGGTCAATTCGGGCCAAGTGTTCAATGTTGAAAAGCATGTCTTTCAGGGGGGCAACGTAACTCATCTCATTCTCCGTACAAAAGAAAGGCACCACAAAGGATGCCTTTCAAAATCAAAAGTCAAATCATTCGCTTCACAGCGCGTTGGTCAGTTCAGGCACTGCCGCAAACAGATCAGCTTCTAAGCCATAGTCCGCAACGCTGAAGATAGGCGCTTCGGGATCTTTGTTGATGGCCACAATGACCTTGCTGTCTTTCATACCTGCCAAGTGCTGAATGGCACCCGAGATGCCGCAAGCCACATACAACTGAGGGGCCACAATCTTGCCGGTTTGACCCACTTGCCAGTCGTTGGGGGCATAGCCTGCATCGACGGCTGCGCGGCTGGCACCCATGGCGGCGCCCAACTTGTCGGCCAAAGGCGTCATCACTTCGGCAAACTTTTCTGCGCTGCCCAATGCACGGCCACCCGACACGATGATCTTGGCGGCTGTGAGTTCAGGACGGTCGTTCTTGGCAATCTCGCTGCCCTTGAACGCGCTCTTGCCGCTGTCGGTTGCAGCTGCTGCAGATTCAACAGAAGCAGAACCACCCGTGGCAGCGGCTGCGTCAAAACCAGTGGTGCGAACCGTCAACACTTTGACGGCATCTTTGCTTTGCACCGTGGCAATGGCGTTGCCAGCATAAATGGGACGCTCAAAGGTGTCAGCAGACACCACCAAAGTCACGTCGCTCAATTGCGCCACATCCAACTTGGCTGCCACGCGGGGCGCCACGTTTTTGCCGCTTGCAGTGGCAGGGAACAAGATGTGTGAGTAGTTGCCCGCAATGGCCAACACTTGAGCTGCCACGTTCTCGGCCAAGCCATGGGCCAGACCTTCTGCGTCAGCGTGAATCACTTTGGAAACGCCTGCAATTTGGGCAGCAGCTTGCGCAGCAGCCCCAGCGTTGTGACCGGCCACCAAAACGTGCACATCACCACCACAAGCCACAGCGGCTGTGACGGTGTTCAATGTTGCACCCTTGATGGATGCGTTGTCGTGTTCTGCAATAACCAATGAAGCCATGATTAAATTACCTTCGCTGTGTTCTTCAACTTATCAACCAATGTCGCCACATCGGGCACCTTGATACCGGCAGAGCGCTTAGGTGGCTCAGATACTTTGAGAGTTGTGATGCGTGGTGCGACATCTACTCCCAAGTCTTCAGGCTTGAACGTGTCGAGTTGTTTTTTCTTCGCCTTCATGATGTTGGGCAACGTCACATAACGTGGCTCGTTCAAACGCAAGTCGGTGGTGATCACTGCAGGCATGGACAAAGACAAAACTTCCAAGCCGCCATCCACTTCGCGTGTCACTTGCGCTTTGCCGTCCACTACTTCCACTTTGGAAGCAAAAGTAGCTTGGGGCAAGTCAGCCAATGCGGCCAACATTTGACCTGTTTGGTTGCAATCATCGTCAATGGCTTGTTTGCCCAAGATGATCAAACCAGGTTGTTCTTTATCGACCAAGGCTTTGAGCAACTTGGCAACCGCCAAGGGTTGCAATTCAAGTTCGGCGGGTGTTTCCACCAAGATGCCGCGATCGGCGCCAATGGCCATTGCTGTGCGCAAGGTTTCTTGGCACTGAGTCACGCCGCAAGACACTGCGATCACTTCTGTAGCAATGCCCTTTTCTTTCAAGCGCACAGCTTCTTCCACTGCGATCTCGTCAAACGGGTTCATGCTCATTTTGACGTTGGCGATGTCTACGCCAGTACCGTCAGATTTGACGCGCACTTTCACGTTGTAGTCGACAACCCTTTTGACGGGAACAAGAATTTTCATTGCCAAATCTCCAAGATAAAAACAGGCTCGCTAACGCAATTTGCTTGATTGACGTTAACGTAAACGTCAATTGTGCCCGAATCTTTGATTTTCTCAAGACCCCAGCCCAAAAAAGCACGATCGTTCGAATTTTATATCAGGGATGCAATCGCCGAAGCCCCTAAAACCTCGGGAATTCACCGACCAATCGGTAGGCTAATCAGGATTAACATCATCTTTCTTAAACAATCGGCTTTGCGATTGAATTTTTTATTGGAGAACTCGGATGAAAAAAACTTTGATGGCCATGACAGCGGCGACACTCGTCGGCTTCAGCGGCTTGGCACAGGCACAAACAGTTTTGACCGTTTCCAGCTGGGTCCCACCCACTCACGGTCTTTCGGTCTCCCAAAAAGAATGGTGTGATGACCTGGCAAGCAAAACCTCCAATCGGGTTCGTTGCAACATCCTTCCCCGTGCCGTCACCCCAGCACCCGGCACCTTCGATGCTGTCAAAAACGGCTTGGTCGATGTTTCATTCACCGTGCACGGTTACACACCGGGTCGTTTTGTGCTCTCACAAATGGCCGAATTCCCTTTCCTCGGTGACCGTGCAGAGCCCCTGTCTGTGGCTTTCAACCGAGTTGCTAGCAAATACCCAGAATTTGCCGCAGAACACCAAGGCGTGAAGGTCTTGGGCTACTTCACACATGGCCCAGGCATCGTGTTCAACACCAAAAAACCCATCACGCGCGTTGAAGACCTCTCTGGCCTCAAATTCCGTGTGGGTGGTGGCATGGTCAACGAGATTTCTAAAACGCTCGACATGAACGTCACGCTCAAACCTGCGCCTGATTCATATGAGCTGTTGTCCAGCGGCGTGATGGACGGCACTTTGTTCCCAGCAGAGTCAACTGACTCCTTCAAAATTGACAAGATCATCAAGTTTGCCACTCAATTTCCTGGCGGTCTGTACAACACCAGCTTCGTTTTCATGATGAACCCGGCCAAGTACAACGCCCTTTCTGCTGAAGACAAGAAAGTGGTTGATGAATTGTCAGGTGATGCTGTGGCAAGTCGATTTGGCAAAGCTTGGGATCGCGTTGACGATCAAGCCTTGGCCAACATGCAAAAAAATGGCGTTAAAGTCACGAAAGCCGACAACTTCTTTGTTCGCGATGTCAATGCACGTACCATCAAGTTGGAACGTGACTGGGCTCAAGCGGCCAAAGCCAAAGGATTAAAAGATCCTTCAGGTACATTGTCTGAGTTCCGCGCTGAAATCGCCAAGCTGCAAAAGCAAAAGTGATTTGAGCTTTCCTAGGGCGAATGCCCTAGGAAATGAAAGTATCAGCGGTATTTGCCCTCTAAGCAAATACCGCTTTTTTGATGGGTCGACTTTGAAAAAACTACTTGAACTTTTGTGTGGCACGATCGCTGGTGCCGCTTTGTTCGGCATTATGTTGCTGACATTTTTTGATGTCTCTGGTCGGAAATTTCTATCGCATTCGATCACAGGCTCTTTGGAGTTGACCGAGTTACTCATGGTCGTTGTTATTTTTGCAGCACTTCCTTTGGTCTCTCTCAAAGGTGAACACGTGGTGTTCGATTCCTTGGATGCATTTTTACCTGCTTGGGTTCGAAAGATTCAACAAGCGCTGATTCACATTGTCTCTGCAGCTTTGCTCATTGGCTTGGCTTATTTGATGTGGAAAACCGGCGGTGAATTTGCCATCACGGGTGAAACCACTGCCCAACTCAAAATCACCAAAGCCCCCTTCATTCAGGGCATGGGCTTGTTGTGTGGCTTAACGGGTTTGGTGCATCTGATCAAAGCTTTTTTACCCATCGATGAAAACGCCTCAGAAGGAGGCACCGTATGACAGCCGCCTTGCTTGGTTTCTTGGCCATCTTCGTTTTGGCCCTCATGCGCATGCCCTTGGCATTTTCGATGGGGCTGGTCGGCATTGTGGGCATCGGTTTAACTCGCGGCTGGATGCCGGCCTTGGCCAGCACAGCACAAGTGGTTCACGAGACTGGATTTGCCTATACCTTGTCGGTCATTCCACTGTTCATCTTGATGGGCAATTTTGTGGCGCGGGCAGGCTTAGCACATGAGCTGTTTCATGCGGCTTACACCTTCATTGGTCATCGCCGAGGCGGTCTGGCCCATGCCACCATTGCCGCATGTGCAGGCTTTGGTGCCATCTGCGGCTCCTCTATCGCAACAGCCGCCACCATGGGCAAAGTAGCTTACCCGTCCATGAAAAAATTGGGTTACAGCGATGCGATGTCGACTGGTGTGATCGCCGCAGGCGGCACCTTGGGCATCATGATTCCGCCCTCCACCATTCTGGTGATCTACGGCATCATCACCGAAACCCACATTGGCAAATTGTTTGCCGCAGGTGTTTTGCCTGGGATTTTGACGGCGATCCTCATGATGATGGCAGTCGTTTTGATGACTTGGCACAACCCTGAACACGCGCCTGCAGGCGAAAAATTCAGCTGGACAGAACGCTTACAAGCCGTCCGCGGTATTTGGGGTGTCTTGGTTTTGGTGATCCTGGTGCTGGGTGGTATTTACGGCGGCTTCTTTACCGCCACCGAAGGTGCTGGCATGGGTGCCACGGGCGCATTCCTTTTTGCGCTGGCCCGCAGAGCACTCAGCTGGAAAGCACTGATGGAGGTTTTGGTCGAATCAGCTCGTACCACGGCCATGCTCTTCACATTGCTGATTTCGGCCACAATTTTTGCAAATTTCGTCAACTACACCAGCTTGCCGTTTGAGCTCAAAGAGTGGATCACGCACTTAGGCTTGTCGCCCATCATGGTGGTGGCAGCCATGATGTTCATCTATGTTGTTCTTGGAACGGTGATGGAAGAGCTGACCATGGTCTTGTTGACCATTCCACTGTTTTTCCCCATCGTGGTGCAATTGGGTTTTGACCCTGTTTGGTTTGGTGTGCTGATTGTGATGGTGATTCAAATTGGTTTGATTTCCCCACCCGTTGGCATGAACCTGTTTGTGCTTAACGCCTTGTTGCCCAAAGTTGGCTTGAATGCCATCTTCCGCGGCGTTTGGCCGATGGTGCTGGTCTTGGTGATCACGCTGGGCATTTTGCTGGCCTTTCCAAGCATCAGCTTGTGGTTACCTTCAATGATGGATTGATCATGCTAGACCCTCAAGCACAAGCTCTCATGCAACTCATGGTTGAAAAAGGTGTTCCACCGGTGAACACCATGACGCCGGCCGAAGCACGAGCGTCTTACCGATCTCGCCGCACTTTCACACAGCCTGATGCACCAGAAGTTTTCAAAGTTGAAGACCGCGTGGTCTCTGCCAATGGCGTGAATGTGCCTGTGCGGGTTTACCACCCGCATGCCGCCCAAACAGAGCATGCCCTGCCCGGCTTGGTCTACATCCACGGTGGTGGCTGGACCATCGGTGATCTGGACACGCACGATGTGTTGTGCCGCAGTTTGTGCCTTCAAGCTAAGGTGGTGGTGGTATCGGTTGACTATCGCATGGGGCCCGAACACAAATTCCCTGCGGCTTACGACGACACAGTGGCCGCTTTCAACTGGACTGTGGCGCATGCCAAAGAGTTGGGCATCGATCCAGCACGCATTGCCATCGGTGGCGACAGCGCTGGCGGCAACTTGTCTGCCGCTGCGTGCATCGGACTGCGTGATCAAAAGGGTTTGTCAGTTCAACCCGCATTTCAATTGTTGATCTATCCCGCCACCATCATGTGGCCAGACACCGCGTCCTATCACGCCAATGGCAAGGGGTACATGCTGACCAAAGAGTCCATTGCGTACTACACCGAAAATTATTTGCGCAATCGTGAAGATGCCAAAGACTGGCGCGCCTCTCCTCAATTGGCCAGCAGCCATGCAGGCCTGCCACCCGCCTTTGTCATGACGGCTGGTTTTGATCCATTGCGCGATGAAGGTTTGATGTATGCCGATGCGCTGTCTCAAGCTGGCGTGCCTGCGCAGTACATTTGCTTTGAACGTCAAATTCACGGCTTCATTACCATGGGCCGCGTGATGCAAGAGGCCAACACGGCTGTGGCTTTGTGCGCACAAGTACTCCAAGCGCAATTGCACAACAGCCCGCGCTAAGACTTCAAGCAACTCGCTTCAAAGACCCTTCCCTTTAGCCTGCACGCGTGTGCACAACGCGTTGCGGGTAAGGAATTTCAATGCCATGGGCATTGAGAAGTTTCAAGATGCTGAGGTTGATTTCAGACTTCAATGTGAGCAAACCCGATTGTTGCTCGTCAACCCAATAGTGCGCACCAAATTCCAGCCCATCGGCCGCAAATGACGTCAAGGTCACAAAGGGCGCAGGCTCTTTCAGAACGCGCATTTGCAATTCACAGGCTTGCGTGAGCAATCGCATCACCAAGTCAACATCGCTGCCATAAGCCACCAACACCGAGGTGCTTTGAAGCACCCGAGAATCGGCCAAGGACAAGTTCTCAACGCGGCTGTTGATGAGCATTTCATTGGGCACAATCGATTCGCGCCCCGTGGGCGCACGGATGACGGTATAGCGTGCTTTGATGTCGGTCACGCGTCCTTCAAACCCATCCAACTTGACGCTGTCGCCAATTCGCATGCTGCGCTCGGCCAAAATCACAAAGCCACTGACGTAGTTGGCAGCCAACTTTTGCAAACCAAAGCCAATGCCCACGCCCACTGCACCGCCTAAAACAGACAAAGCTGTCAGGTCAATGCCCACAGCGGACAAGGACACCATCAGACCCACGAACATCAACAGTGACGTCACCGCATTGCTGACGGCTTTGCGCAATGACAATTCACTGCCCGTTGAAGTTCGCAACAAACGCGACTCGATGGCCGAGGACACCCACAGCGTGAGCAACATGACCAATCCTGCTGTCAAACCGCCTTCAATGAGGGTACGCACAGACAAATGCGAGGATCCTACCTTCCACTGGATGAGATCGAGCTCTTCAAGCACCATGGGCAACAAACCTGTCAACCACAGCACCACTGCACCCCAGGCTAACCAAGACAGGCTTCGCTCGACTGGTCTAACCCAGGCTGCATCCTTGAAGGCCGCCTGCAAAACTTTGACGCCCAAGCGAATGGCCGCCAAGGACACACAGACAGGCAGCAAAAAATCAAACAACCACAAAGGATGTGACTTGGCCCATATTGAACGGGAGGCGAACACCAAGCCTAAGAGCAAACTGGGAAACAAAACGCCGTCGACCAATTGGCGTCCCAACAGGACCCTCAATTCCCACTGGAGGGTGGCACGGCGCAACGCCCAAACCAGGGACAGCGCCACGCCAACACAGGCAGCAAACAGCAACAACTCTTGCAAGGCTTCAAACGAGTTCAATCGGCCCCACCACAACTGTGGGTCGTTCATCATCAAAGGGACTTGGGACACAGGCTGGTCTTTCTAGATTTAAACATCGGCCAACACACGAATGTGCGCTTCGACACTGCGCGCCAAAGCGCTGAGGCTATAGCCACCCTCTAAACAACTGACAATGCGGCCTTTGGCGTGCTTGATCGCCACATCTTTGATGCGCTGTGTGATCCACACGTAATCTTGTTCGACCAAACCCAACTGTCCCATGTCGTCTTCGCGGTGGGCATCAAATCCAGCGCTGATGAAAATCAACTCTGGTTTGTGTTCTTCTAGGCGTGGCATCCAAATCATGTCGATCAACTCACGAATGTCCATGCCTTTGGTGTAGGCGGGTACCGGCAAGTTGACCAAGTTGGCGTCGCTCTTGCGGGCGCCGCCTTCAGGATAAAAAGGATGCTGGTAAAAACTCACCATCAGGATGCGATCGTCGCCAGCCACGATGTCTTCGGTGCCATTGCCATGGTGCACATCAAAGTCAACAATGGCCACGCGGCTTAAACCATGGCGCTCCAGTGCATATTTGGCAGCAATGGCCACGTTGTTGAAAAAACAAAAGCCCATGGCCTTGTCATGGCATGCGTGGTGCCCTGGTGGCCGCGTGGCACAAAAAGCATTTTCAAGTTCACCCGCCATCACGGCATCGGTGGCTTCCAATGCGGCGCCAGCAGACCGAAGTGCCGCTTTCCAAGTATGACTGTTGATAGAGGTATCAGGGTCTAAGGCACTGTGAGTAGGACCACCAGCAGCCATGTCCTCAATCAAAGCATCGCTTAAACCCCGCAATGAGGCCACGTACATCCGTCCATGGGCCAACTCAATGTCCGTTAAAGATGCCGGTGCAGGCTCTCTTCGGGTCAGGGCGTGGTCCAAGCCCGTGATGAGCAATCTGTCTTCAATCGCGTCCAAGCGCTGTGGACATTCAGGATGGCCCTCACCCATTTCGTGAAGTCGACAATCTGCGTGTGTGAAATAACCTGTAGCGCCCATGGGTAACTTTGCAAAATGCGGAATCATTTTCCTAAGGATTCCAGCTTATCACGACACCCCCTGCGCCTACAAAGGCTAAACTCAAGAGATGCGCATTTTGTCGACCCTTTTAGCTCTGCTGCTCTTGAGTTGTTCTTTGGCTGTGCAAGCCTCAGACACCAAGAAAAAACCCAAATCCAAATCGCCCAAAGCCACCGCGACCAGCCCTGCGGCCGGCCCCACCTACACCAAACGTCAAGATGTGAATGAGTGGGCCGAGCAAATGGCGAAATCCAGCCAACTCGATGTCAAATGGGTGAAAGCTCAATTGGCCCAAGCGCGTTTCATTCCCAGCATCCCCAAGTTGATTTTGCCGCCCACCCAAATCAGCAAGAAAAACTGGAATGCCTATCAAGCTCGCTTCATTGAACCCAAACGAATTCAGGCAGGTGTGCAGTTTTGGAAAGAAAACCAGAGCACCTTAGATCGCGCAGAACAGACCTTTGGGGTTCCACCTTGGTTGGTGGTTGGCATCATCGGTGTTGAAACTTTCTATGGCCAACACACAGGCAATTTTCGAACACTGGATGCCCTGAGCACATTGACCTTTGACTTTCCCAAAGAGCATCCACGTGCCACAGAACGTCAGGCGTTTTTCTCCAAAGAACTGGCGCAGTTTTTAATGCTTGCGCACAAAGAAAAGGTCAAACCCAGCAGCATCAAGGGCAGTTATGCCGGTGCTTTGGGCTTGCCTCAATTCATGCCTTCCAGCTGGGCTAAGTTTGCTGTTGATTTTGATGGCGACCAACACATCGATTTGTTCGCCAACAAGGTGGATGTCATTGGCTCAGTGGCCAACTACTTCAAAGCATTCCAATGGCAAAGTGGCATGCCAACCCACTACCCCGTAACTTTCAATCGAGAATTGTTAGACATGGACGCACTGATGGCGCCCGACATTTTGCCAAGCTTCAGCATCGCCAACTTTGTGGCCAAAGGCGCTGTCCTTGATGGCGAAGCGCTTGCACACAAAGGCCCGCTGGCATTGATTGAATTGCTGAATGGGGATGACCCGCCCAGTTATGTGGCTGGCACCGAAAATTTCTACGCCATCACACGCTACAACTGGAGCAGTTATTACGCGATGGCTGTGATTGAGTTGGGGCAAGCAGTGGAAAACAAGATCAAAGCCAAACCTTGAGCGGGTGCGCTATGAATCCTCTTAACCCCAAAAAATTAAATCTGACAAAGTGGACAGCCGTCAAACCTGTCGCCAAACAAAAACACTTTTTGGTTAGCAAAGTCATTCAACCTGAGTTGCCCAACGCGCCCATTGAATTTGTAGAAATAGAGTCTGTTTTCTCTAAAGCCACTCAGATCATTCCATGGCGGGAATTACAAAACGATGAGGTATGGCGGCAAGGTTGGGTCTGACCCAAAGGATACGGCAAGCAGGTTAGACATGATCCAATGAAATGTGGTTGGACCATTGCAATCTGGTGTCAGCTTCATAATCCGCTATTAACCAAGCCCTAGACTTGTTATCAGCCATGTCGTTCAAAAATTCGCACAACACGTTGATGGATGCCTGATCCAAAGCCGCAAACGGCTGATCAAGACAAGTGATCATTGAACCGCTGGCCAACAATGCCAGCAAACCAACCTTGCGACGGCTACCAGCTGAAAGCATGTCTAAGCGCTTGGCCACATGCACCCTCATGCCTAGCGCCTCGCACAAATCAAGGCACAAAGCTTCATTCCAATGAGGACATTGATTACGCCAATGTGCCCATACATCTAAGGGTGTCTGTGAGTTGCAGCCGGGTAATTTAAGGTCAAGCCAAAAGGCATCCGAATGGGACTCGGACAACAGGCTCAGCAAACGGGTTTTACCGCTTCCTTCATCGCCAGTCACTGCATTCAAGCCCGCGGCAATGCACAGTCCCTCGAACTCGGCAACAACATGGGCTGATGTTTTCAGTAATTTTTGAACGGGCATGTTCCCATGTTACCAAGCCTGCAGAATGGAGTTCGTCTTGTGAAAGATTTTCAGCCCACCTGTGGCATCAAAAACTCACGACTGATTCTGCCGCCCAACACATTGACGCGCTCCAAGAACTGCGTGAGATAAGCATGCAGACCCGTGGCCAAAATTTCATCAATTCGGCCATAGGCCAAATCTGCACGCAATTTGCCGGCATGGCGCAAAGTTTCGCTTTGCATGTTGTCGGTCACTGCTTCTAAATTGTTCACCACCTCGTTCAAGCTGGCGTGCAAAGAACGCGGCATGTCGGGTCGCAAAATAAGCAGTTCCGCAACACGGTCAGGGCGAATCACATCGCGGTAGACCTTGCGATAAATTTCAAAGCCACTGACACTGCGCAAGATGGCGCTCCAGTGATAGAAGTCAAACTCTTGCGAGCCATCCAAGCCCGCTTCGGGTGCAAGCGTTTGTGATTGGGTTGAATTGGAGGTGATGGGCGTAAGCATGGACGCAACTGGCAATGCACCAAATCGATCGTTTTGTCCCGCATGAAACTTCACATCCACCAAACGCGCCGTGTTGTCGGCACGCTCTAAGAAGGTCCCCAAGCGCATAAAGTGCAAGGACTCGTCCATCAGCATGGTGCCCACGGTGACGCCACGCGACAAATGAGATCTGAACTTCACCCATTCGAAAAATTTGCCTGGATCAGCATCAAATTCGCCAGAGCGAATCATGCGGTTCACTTCCAGCCAGGTTTGGTTTTGCGTCTCCCACACTTCGGTGGTCAGTGCACCTCGAACTGCCCTGGCGTTTTCACGTGCAGCGCGCAAGCATGAAATGATTGACGACGGGTTGTTGGGGTCCATCACCATGAACTGCATCACATGGTGCGGTGTGACCTCACCATGCAGCTGGGTATAGGCAGGCAACAATTCACTGATCGACAACAAACCTTCCCAACCGGCTTGCACCGTGGCACTGGACTGTGGCAACAAGGAAGTTTCATAGCTCACATTCAACATGCGAGCGGTGTTTTCGGCGCGCTCGGTGTAGCGCGACATCCAAAACAAGTGATCTGCTGTACGACTTAGCATGGTGCTTCTTTCAAATTCTTGATGGGTGCGCAATGGCAGTCAATTGCAGCTCAAGCTTGCAAAATCCAAGTGTCTTTGGTGCCACCGCCCTGCGATGAATTGACCACCAAAGAGCCTTCTTTCAAAGCCACACGGGTTAAGCCGCCTGGCACCATTTGAACGGTGCGACCACTGAGCACAAAAGGTCGCAAATCAATGTGACGAGGTGCCACACCGCTTTCAACATAGGTGGGACAACTCGACAAACTCAAGGTCGGTTGCGCAATGTAGCCAGATGGATTGGCGATCAACGCGGCCCGAAAATCTTCTATTTCTGCATGGGTAGATGCGGGCCCTACCAGCATGCCATACCCCCCTGCACCGTGCACCTCTTTGACCACCAAGTCTTTCAAGTTGGCCAAGGTATAGGCCAAGTCATCTGGATTGCGGCACATGAAAGTGGGCACGTTGTTCAGAATTGGCTTCTCACCCAAATAAAACTCAATCATTTGCGGCACATACGGGTAGATGGATTTGTCATCGGCCACGCCTGTGCCCACGGCATTGCAGATGGCCACATTGCCTGCGCGGTAGGCGTCCATCAAACCGGCGCAACCCAAAGTTGAAGTGGGCCTGAACACTTTGGGATCGAGGAAGTCATCGTCGACACGTCGGTAAATGACATCGACACGCTTGGGTCCCCGGGTGGTTCGCATGTACACAAACTGGTCTTTGACAAACAAGTCTTGACCCTCAACCAACTCCACACCCATTTGCTGCGCCAAGAAAGCGTGCTCAAAATAGGCGCTGTTGTACATGCCTGGCGTTAACACCACCACGGTAGGTTCTGCAGAGGAGGCAGGGCTTGAGGCACGCAAGGTTTCTAGCAACAAATCGGGGTAATGGGCCACAGGTGCCACGCGGTGGCGGCTGAACAATTCGGGAAACAAACGCATCATCATCTTGCGGTCTTCCAGCATGTAACTCACACCGCTGGGCACGCGCAGGTTGTCTTCCAAAACGTAATACTCGCCCTCCCCTTGTGCATTGGGTGCACGCACTATGTCAATGCCGCTGATGTGGGAGTAAATTTGGTGCGGCACATCCACGCCCATCATCTCGGGACGGAATTGCGCGTTGTTCAAGATTTGATCGGCTGGAATGATGCCCGCTTTGATGATTTCTTGGTCGTGATAGACATCGTGAATGAAGCGATTGAGGGCCGTGACGCGTTGCACCAAGCCCTTTTCCATGCTTTGCCACTCATGGGCGGGAATGATGCGCGGAATCAGGTCAAAGGGAATGAGTCGCTCAGTGCCAGAGCCACTTTCGTCTTTGTCACCATAGACGGCAAAGGTGATGCCCACCCGGCGAAAGATCATTTCGGCCTCTTCGCGCCGCGCCAGCATCGTGCTGCTGCTCTGCCCCGACAACCAATCGGCATAAGCCTTGTAATGGGCCCTGACAGGACTGCCCGGCTGCGTGGCCGTGGCCTGACTGTACATCTCATCAAATCGCTGCATCTGACTTCACTCCTGTTTTCTGAAAAGCAAGATGCATACCCGCACCCTCTCACCAAACGGCCGCTTAAGGCGCCTTGAAGTGCCAATAGCGACGTTTGAGGTTTCGCTCACAGTCTAGCGCTTGTGGCGTTTGGCTTTGCCAATGGGCAGCACCGCAAACTGGTGACATGGCCAAAGGCACCCCCAACTGGGCATACCGCGCGACCACTTGAGGCGACGGATGGCCATAGCGGTTGCGATAGCCCGCCTGCACCACGGCCCATTTCGGCATGAGTTGCTGCACAAAATCAAAGCCTGAGGAAGTTAGGCTGCCGTGGTGTGGCACCAGCAAAAAATCCACCGCTTGAAGGGCATGCGCCTGTAACAAAGCCTGCTCTTGTGGCGCCTCGATGTCGCCTACCAACAATGCACTGGCGGTCCGTGCATCATGCCCATTTTGAGAAAGGTCACTTTGACTTGCATCAATTCTCAACACACAACTGAGGCCGTTGGAGGTTTTGTTCAAGGCGTAGTCGGCCAGTGCAGGATGCAAGACCTCAAATCGAACCCCATCCCATGTCCACTTTTGTCCCGCATAGCACCGATTCACATCACGCAATTGCGACAAAGGGTGGCCCGCCTCCAATGAAGTCCACAAATCAGCATGGGGATGATTTGCCAACACAGCAGACGCTCCGCCTGTGTGATCACTGTCGCGGTGGCTCAGCATCAAACGGTCTAAGTCAACCCCCATTCGTGACATGAATGGCACCAACACACGCTGTCCCGCATCCGTATCAGCTCCCCAAGTGGGCCCAGTGTCGTAAAGCAAAGCATGGTGCGCCGTTCTGAGCAACACTGCATTGCCTTGACCAATGTCCAGCGCCCACAAATCAAACTCACCCCAAACGGGCTTGGGTACTTGCCACAAGCCAATGGGCAATAGCCACAAAACGCCCCAACACCGCAAGGCCCAGGGCCATTGTTGAAAACAGATCAAGGCACCCAAGATGGCCAACAGCGTCAGTCCCATCGGTGCTTGTGCAAAGTGCCATACACCAGAGGGCCATTGCGACAACCATGTCAAACCCCACATCAAGGGCTCAAATGCCCCGGCCGCCACATGCCACAAAGGATGCCAGACCCATCCCGCCAAAGCCAGAGGCGTCACGCACAAAGTCACCCAAGGAATGGCCATCAAATTGGCCAGCATCCCTGAAACCGACAACTGACCAAAAAACAAAATAGACAAGGGTGCCAATGCAACGGTCACCACCCACTGCTCGCGAACAAGCGACTTGAAGTAAGTGAACAGGCGAATGCCCAACATGAGGCGAAATTCTGTAAATGGCCCAAGCTGCACCATTTTGGCGCCCTGAGTCTCTAAATTGGTGCGCTGCGGCGCTGCGCCGGGGTCAGCCAGGATCAAGGCGCCCACAGCCACAAAACTCAACCAAAAACTCGCTTGCAACAAGGCCCAGGGATCCCAAACGCTCACCACCCACAAGGCCAAAGCCCAGCTGCCATACCAAGGCCAACGCACACCCTGCCAGCGCAAAACAGACAAGACGAACAGCATCAAAACGGTTCTTTGTGCGGGCAAGCCCCATCCACAAAAAACGGCATAGCCCAAAGCCACAAGCAAGCCGCCTACCGATGCGGCAAGGGGTGCCGGTAAACGCAGACACAGCACACTTCCCCGTCGCGCAGAAGATCGCCAACCCCAGGCCAACAAGACAGACGCAAGCCAAGCCAGCATGGTGATGTGCAAGCCAGAAATGCTCATCAAATGCGCCACACCCGTCGCTCTGAAAATCTGCCAATCGCTTGACGCAATTTCGGCTTGATCGCCCATCACCAAGGTGGCAATCACGCCTGCTGAGGACTTGGCGCCAAGCTCGCTGGCCTGCAGTGTTGAATGAATTTGTGCACGCACTTGTTGACGCCATCGGTCCACCGGGTAACGCCAGGAACTGCTGAGCTTGTTGGGGGGCCTTTGCCCCTTGCCCGCATGAACACTGCCTGTCGCCATGATGCCCAATTCCCACAAACGTAACTCTTCGTCAAAACCACCCGGATTGAGACTGCCATGGGGCAACTTCAGCCGAACCTGAAACTGCCATTGATCACCTGCTTGTAGGCTCTGCCACAGCGGCAAGTCCATGCTGCTGGGCGCATCCCAATCGGACCAATTGAACTCAATGAAAGTTGGGACCTTGACCGCATCACCTGATGAGGCCAGGCTTGCGCGCAGCACCCGCCCGCGAAACAGAACACCCTTCTCACCCATCCGCGGCAATGACGTCACTTCCACCAAGGCATGCAAGTCTTGCCCCTCTAAGCGCGGGTTCAATGCCTCTTGCATTTGCAACGCACAACGTGCATTGACCAGGGCGCAGGCCAGCAAGGCAATGGCACCCCAAACAGCCAAACGGTGTGTCGCCCAAGGTACGATTTTTTGAAAAGCATGCGCTTGACAGCGATCAAACCAATAGGCCCCTGCAAGCACCAGTAAAGCGCTTGCAACGCCGGTCAAAGTCCATGCAACAGGCCACACACTCTCTTGCTGCAGTTGAAGTCTTGTACCCAAGAGCCAAGCCCCAACCCAACCCGGCATCCATCGCCACATGTTTGAACCTTTCCGCTAGGCCCAGGATGGCGCGGCTTTTGCTAGTTTAGACAGCCCGAGCTGCTCTTTCGATGCAGCCGCTGTTGCGCTTACTTGCATTTATGTCCATTCACGTCGCACTGCACCACGTCACACACTACCGTTACGACCGGCCCGTTCAGTTGGGCCCTCAAGTCATACGCCTGCGACCCGCGCCTCACAGCCGAAGCCACATCTTGTCTTACAGCCTCAAGATTGAACCCGAAGCGCACTTCATCAACTGGCAGCAAGACCCCTTCTCCAATTACCAAGCCCGCTTGGTCTTTCCCCAAAAAACCACCGAATTCAAAGTGACCGTCGACTTGGTCACGGAAATGGCGGTCTTCAACCCGTTTGACTTTTTCTTAGAACCTAGCGCTGAGCATGTGCCCTTGACGTATGCCCCCGCTTTGAAAGATGAGCTCAACAGCTATTTAGAAAAACTACCGCGAACACCCCTTATCAAAAAATACCTCTGCTCACTGGACCGCAGTCGCCAGAGAACCATCGACTTCTTGGTCCAAATCAATCAGCGGATTTACAAGGACATCAGCTACCTCATCCGCATGGCGCCTGGGGTTCAAACACCCGAGGAAACCTTGCGACTTCGAAGTGGCTCGTGCCGCGACTCTGCTTGGCTCTTGGTGCAACTCATGCGCCACATGGGTTTGGCTGCTCGCTTTGTGTCGGGCTATTTGATTCAACTCACGCCGGATGTGAAATCACTGGACGGTCCCAGCGGTACGGAAGTTGATTTCACCGATTTGCATGCTTGGTGCGAGGTGTACTTGCCCGGTGCAGGTTGGATTGGCTTGGACCCCACATCAGGCTTGCTTGCAGGTGAAGGTCACATTCCATTGGCATGTACACCTCAACCTTCCAGTGCAGCGCCCATCGAGGGTTTGATGGACGAAGCAGAAGTTGAGTTCAGCCACGAGATGAACATCACGCGGATCTACGAATCCCCTCGCGTGACCAAACCTTATACCGAAGAACAATGGGCAGATGTGCTGGCCCTGGGCGAACAAGTCGATCAAAAATTATTGACCGGTGATGTGCGACTGACCATGGGCGGCGAACCCACCTTCGTGGCCACAGAAAACCGCGACGCAGCTGAGTGGAACACTGACGCGCTTGGCCCAACCAAGCGGGGTTTGGCCACAGAGTTGGTTCACAAATTGAGACAGCAATACGGACAAGGTGGTTTTCTGCACTTTGGTCAAGGCAAGTGGTATCCCGGCGAGCAACTGCCGCGCTGGGCGCTCAGCATCTATTGGCGCGCAGATGGTCAGCCTTGTTGGCAAGACCCTTCTTTGTTTGCAGATGAACGCGTTGCACATCACTACACCACACAAGATGCTCAAAGCTTCATTGCTGCTTTGGCCAACGAGCTAGGTGTTTCTAATGACCACATCACACCTGGGTATGAAGACACCTGGTACTACCTCTGGCGCGAGCGTCGACTGCCAGTCAACGTCGACCCTTTCGATTCTCGGTTGGACGATGAACTGGAACGCGCTAGACTGCACCGCGTTTTTTCGCAAGGACTCGACCGCGAAGTGGGCTACCTTTTGCCTCTACAAGCACGAGACCCCAGCGCCGATTCTGAATCGACCACTGCGTGGCAAAGCGGCCCTTGGTTTGTGCGTGACGAGCGCCTCTACCTGATGCCAGGTGACTCAGCCATGGGCTGGCGGCTGCCCCTGGATTCCTTGCCTTGGTCGGCGCCCACAGACCGGACCGTGTTGATCGACCAAGATCCCTATGCACCGCGTGGTCCTTTGGCGCATGGACAAGTCGTCAACCGTGCAAATGCCAAGCCAACGCACGCACCCATCCTCCAGCAACAACATCACTCGACATCGCGCGCAGCTTCAATCGCAGACAAGGCGCCTGCACGTTTCACTTCAGACAAGCAAAGCGTGCGAACAGCTTTGTGTGTGGAGATTCGCGATCCACGCCGCGCAAACGGTCCTGTGGCATTGAAAGATGCCAAAACGGATGCCGATGCTCAAGGGGTCATGTATGTTTTCATGCCGCCCCTTGCGCGACTTGAAGATTATTTGAACCTGCTCAGTGCCATCGAAAAAACCGCACAGCAACTTCAAATGAAGATTGTGTTGGAAGGCTACCCTGCGCCGCGTGATCCGCGTTTGAAGTTGTTGCAAGTGACGCCCGACCCTGGCGTGATCGAGGTCAACATCCACCCTGCAAGCAGCTGGAAAGAAGTGGTAGAACACACCGAGTTCCTTTACCAAGCGGCTTTTGAAACACGCCTGAGTGCTGAGAAATTCATGACGGATGGCAGGCACACCGGCACGGGGGGTGGCAATCACGTGGTGATGGGTGGCGCCACACCGCAAGACAGCCCCTTTTTGCGTCGCCCTGAAGTGCTGGCCAGCCTGCTGCTGTATTGGCACAACCACCCTAGCCTCAGCTACTTGTTCAGCGGCATGTTCATTGGCCCCACCAGCCAAGCACCCCGTGTGGACGAAGCGCGCAACGATCAAGTTTATGAACTTGAGATTGCCTTGCGAGAAATTGCACGCAACCGCCAAATTCACGGTCAAAGCATGCCGCCATGGTTGGTTGACCGCAGCCTGCGCAACATCTTGGTCGACATGACAGGCAATACCCACCGCAGTGAGTTTTGCATCGACAAGATGTACTCACCCGACTCGGCCACTGGCCGTTTGGGCTTGCTTGAATTGCGTGCCTTTGAAATGCCACCGCACGCACGCATGAGCGTGGTTCAGCAATTGTTGCTACGCGCTTTGGTCGCTCGATTTTGGGACCACTCCTACACAGCACCCGTCACGCGCTGGGGCACCACCCTGCACGACCGCTTCATGTTGCCGACCTTCGTCAAAATGGATTTTGATGACGTGCTCACAGAACTAGGAGATGCCGGTTTTCATTTCGATCCCGCCTGGTTTGCACCGCACTTTGAATTTAGATTTCCAAGAGTGGGCGAGTTTTGCATCGATGCCATTCAAGTCACGCTGCGCAACGCGCTGGAACCCTGGCACGTCATGGGCGAGGAAAGCACCTCGAGCGGTACCGCTCGGTATGTCGACTCATCATTAGAGCGATTGGAAGTGCATGTCACTGGCCTCAACCCCAGCCGATACACCGTCACGGTCAATGGCCAAGCCTTGCCTTTACAAGCCACCGGAACGGCGGGCGAATTTGTGGCCAGTGTGCGCTACAAAGCCTGGAACCCACCCTCCTCGCTGCATCCCAGCATTGGCGTGCATGCACCGCTCACGTTGGATGTGCTGGACACTTGGATGAAGCGCTCGATCGGTGGCGCGCAATACCACGTGGCACATCCAGGCGGTCGCAATTACGACACGCTGCCTGTCAATGCCTACGAGGCTGAAAGCCGCCGATTGGCCCGATTTTTCAGAATGGGCCACACACCAGGTCGCATGGCCATGCCGCCCGCCAACATTGAATTGGCGGCCAGTCCAGAATTTCCGTTCACATTGGACCTGCGCCGGGTCAGATGAGGTGACAATTGACGCATTGTGGAATTTAACAACAACCCTTTTTCCGCCAACACCCAAGGCGCGCAAGCCACTGTCGATTCAGCGGCCATGGTGCAAGCCATCGTCAGAGACATCGATGTAGCCCCCACGGGTCATTGGGATGAGATGCGTGGTGGCGTCAGCAAAGTGTACGACGTTCCTAAGCATTTGTCTGCGGCCAAGCAAACCGCCAATACGGCATGGACAGAATTTTTATCGCACCTAGGTTCTGAAGGCATTCAAAGTTTGCCTGCGCGCCACGACGCCATGATGCGGCAAGTTCGCGACAACGGCATGACTTACAACGTCTATGCCAATGCTGACCAACCTCAGCGGCCTTGGTCTCTAGATTTGCTGCCGCTACTTTTGACGGCGCAAGATTGGTCTCAAATTGAAACGGGTGTGGTCCAGCGCATGCGCCTGCTTGAGGGCATCATGTCCGATGTTTATGGCATGCAGCATCTCTTGAAACAAGGTGCCATTCCCTATGCGCTGGTCCAAGGCCATGCGGGCTATTTGCATGCCATGCAAGGCAGCTCACCTGTGGGCGGACGGCATTTGAATTTGGCAGCCTTCGATCTTGTCAAAGGGCCTGATGGTTGCTGGTGGTTGTTGTCCCAAAGAACGCAAGCGCCCTCTGGTTTGGGCTATTTGCTGGAAAACCGCCAAATCATTTCCAACCAGTTTTCGCGCGCCTTCGAAGCCATGCCTGTGCGTGCATTGGCAGAGTCCTATCGGTCCTTTGTCAATGCGCTGAAGCTGCGAACCAGTGCTGGCATGCAGGCTCACATTGCTTTACTGACACCGGGCCCTTACAACGAAACTTATTTTGAGCAAGCCTATTTGGCACGTTACTTGGGCCTCTCCTTGGTGCAAGGCAACGACCTGCTGGTGCGTGACGAAAAGCTGTATTTGAAAACACTCGAGGGGCTTCAACCCGTGCATGGCTTGCTCAAGCGTGTCGACGATGACTGGCTCGACCCCTTGGAACTTCGCGCAGAGTCCACATTGGGTGTGCCAGGCTTGTTGCAAGCCGTTCGGGCGGGCAATGTCTTGGTGGCCAACACGCCAGGCTCTGGCTTCTTAGAGTCCAATGCACTGCTGGGTTTTCTGCCCAAGCTCTCGCAAACGCTCTTGCAAGAAGAGTTGCTGTTGCCTGCCATTCCCAGTTGGTGGTGTGGCGAACAAGCTGCCATGAACGATGTCTTGCCGCGACTTCAAGAATGCGTCATCAAACCGACTTACCCCTACACCCCAGGTCGCACCAGTTTTGAGCCTGTGATGGGCCATCGCCTTGATTGGCGAGCTCTAGAAGCATGGCAAGCGCGCATTCAAGAGAATCCCGAAGCGCACACTGTGCAAAGTTTCATTCCGCTGTCGCACACCCCTACCTTTGCCAACTTGCGCTCGATGCCATCGCGTCCAGTCATCTTGCGCGTTTTTGTGTTGGCCAATGAAGAAGGTGGCTGGCAAGTCTTGCCAGGCGGCTTGGCGCGATTGGGCACTCAAAACGGCATTGCTTCAATGCAGCAAGGTGGTAGCAGCGCCGACGTTTGGGTCTTGGCCCCAGATGCTTCGACGAAGGCCTCATCCCCCGCTGAAAAAACCAAGCCCTCTGCCCAGGAAGCTGTGTTTGTTACCAGTTCACAGCGCCATCGTTTGGTGACCAGTCGTGCAGCAGAAAATTTATTTTGGATGGGACGCTACTCAGAGCGAACTGAGAACACCTTGCGCTTGTCCAAACTGGCCCTCAACACCTTGAACAGCGAAGCACAGCACAGCCCTCAATTGTTAGATTGGCTCACGCAGCTTTGCGTCGTACATGGATTGGTGAACCCTGGCGTTGTGCAAGCTCAGCAGTCGAAGCGTGTGTTTGAACGTGCACTGATTGCAGGTTTTTGGGACACCCAAAACACCACGGGTGTGGGCTACAACTTGCGCGCTATCAAACTGGCTGCCGCCGCAGTGCGAGAGCGTTTGTCGCCTGAGCATTGGACCTTGATTGAACAAACTGAAAATGCATTTTTTCAACCACAAGAAAACGATGCGCCTGTGGCGACCAGCGTCTGGGCACAACAACTCTTAGCACGCACCAGCCAATTGATGGCTGCGCTCACGGGCGCACAAACCGATCGCATGTCACGCGACGATGGTTGGCGCCTGCTGTCAATTGGCCGTCACATTGAGCGCTTAGATTTTTTGGCGCATGCCCTCGCCACAGCCATTGAGACAGGTTGCCTGCAAAGCCAAGCAGGCTTTGATGCGGTGTTGACTTTGTTTGACAGCACCATCAGCTTTCATGCGCAATACCAGCAAAGTCGAACCTTGGGTGCCATGCTCGAGCTGTTGCTGACGCACACTGACAATCCACGAGCCTTGGGTTGGGTGGCGCAAACATTGCGCGGTCGATTGGCCAAAATGGGTCACCTTGCCAACGGCGCCACCGAAGAGATGTCGCACAAAATCCCTGTGTTATCGAAAGTCGATTTCTCATCACTTTCAGCAGATGGCCTGCATCCCAGCCCGGAACTTCTGGTGCTGCTCAGCCATTGCCGGCAAACAGCGCGAAGTGTTTCGGATCAGCTGAACAGTTTATTTTTCTCACACAGTGATGAAGCACAACGAAGCGTTGGCGCAAGTTAAGACATTGCTTATGAAACTTCGCATCACGCACGAAACACACTACAGCTACAGCCCCATGGTGGTCACGGCGCAGCATGTGGCGCATCTCGAGCCCGTCAACACGCCTTGCCAAACTTGCATCACGCATTCTTTCAGCTCCTTGCCTGTCTCGCCAAAGCTCAGGCGTCAACCCGATGCATTTGGCAACCACCGCTGCTATTTGTCACTGCCCGTCGCTCACAACACTTTGCAGGTTCATGCGCAATCCACGCTGGAAACCTATCCCTTGCCCCTTTCACAAGCAAAAGCTTTACAAGACCATGCTGAAACGCTCACTTGGGAGCAAGCCCAAGGGGTCTACCAATACAGAGCGGGTCAAGCTAGCGACGACGCCACCCCCTTTGCTTATGCATCTCACCATGCCCCCATTGATCAGGCATTCAAAGGCTATGCGCTCAGTAGCTTTACCCCTCGTCGACCCTTGATTGAAGCTGTCCGTGATCTGATGCAACGCATCCACACCGAATTCAAGTACGAATCCTTGAGCACCGACATCAGCACCCCTGCATTGACGGTGCTGGCCAACAAACGAGGCGTATGCCAAGACTTTGCACACGTCATGCTGGCTTGTTTGCGCAGCATGGGCTTGGCGGCACGGTATGTCAGCGGCTATTTATTGACAGAACCACCACCCGGACAAGCTCGGCTGATTGGCAGCGATGCGTCGCACGCATGGGTATCCTTGCGTGTGCCCCAGATGGATGCATCGACGGGTTCAGAATCTTGGTACGATTTCGATCCCACCAACAATCGAGAAGGCTGGTGCAGTCCGGGCGAAGACTATGTGCGTCTGGCTGTTGGCCGAGATTTTGCCGACGTCTCGCCCTTGCGTGGCGTCTTACAAGGTGGCACGAACCACACATTGCAAGTCAGTGTCACTGTGGAGCCCATTTAATTTTTTGAAACTGAGATCAACATGTCCGTCTACAAACGCCTCGAATCACTTCACATCACCTTGCCCCCCGTTGCAACGCCTGCAGCGGCCTACGTGCCCTTCGTCAAAACGGGCAATTTGGTGTTCCTCAGTGGTCACATTTCCAAAAAAGAGGGCCAAGTTTGGGCCGGCCAGCTTGGCAAGAACGTTCAAACCGAAGAAGGCAAACTGGCCGCGCGCGCAGTGGCCATTGATTTGATGGGCACCCTGCAGGCAGCTGTAGGCGATCTCAATCAGGTTAAACGCATTGTCAAAGTCATGAGCTTGGTCAATTCCACGGCCGACTTCACCGAGCAACATCTGGTTACCAATGGTTGCAGTGAATTGCTGGGCCAGGTTTTTGGCGATGCTGGCATCCATGCGCGCAGTGCCTTTGGTGTGGCGCAATTGCCCATGGGCGCTTGCGTCGAAATTGAATTGATTGCTGAAATCGCTTAAATCATCAGGTTTGAAGTGTGAATCGACACTTCAAACCCCATATTCAACAAATTCACCACATTGTCTATCTATGCAAGTTGCTGGAAAGGCAATGTAAAAATTGAAGCTTTGAGAGGAGAAATGTCGATTTTCTGTAAATAAGAGTATCTTTTATTTAATTTATTACTTACAAGGTGCTCATAAATGTATACAAAAAGAATTAGGATGAGTTCTTAAGTAAACATTTAAACAAGGAAATCTGTCATGAAACCACTCTGCGTCAGCTTCGTTGAACAAGATCACCACTTGGCCGAACAGGTGCTGGCGCACCTGAGCAGCACGGGCATGCAGGGCATTCACTGCAAGCATCCCGACGAGCTGAATCAACAAAATGTTCAAGGCATGTGCGATGTGGTGATCTTGGATGCGGTTACCTTGGGCGAACAAAGTTTGACCCTGGCGTCGCAATTGGCCAAACACCCAGAGCTTCGCGTCATCATGGTGGCGCCAGCCTCTCAGCCTGAAGAAAGAATTGCGGCCATTGCGGCAGGCGCCGATGTTTGCATCAGCAAACCCTTCAACACCATTGAGTTGATCGCCATCGTGCAACGTTTGGCCGCCCGACTCCCTCGAACCGTCAAAACAGGTTGGACCATTGACCCCGTCAGAGCGTTGTTAACAGGCCCTGCCAACAACGCCATTGACCTAACGGCCATGGAAACGGTGCTGCTCACGCAATTGGCCATGGCCCCCGAACAAGCGTTGCGCAGCGATGCCCTTGAAAAGGCCATCTGGGGCCTTTCAGACTTTTACAACAACAAGCGATTGCAAGTGTGTGTGTCGCGTTTGCGTAAAAAATTAACGCATCGCCACGGACCCGAAGAGCTTCTGGCCACCTGCTGGCGTTCAACCTACCAATTTGTACCGCGCATGCATTTCGCGCCTAAGCATTGATGCACAGTCTTCCAAAAAACAAGGCACCTCAGAAGGTGCCTTGCAGAGACCACGCGGTGAACGGATGCTTATTCCACGCGTGAGATTTGTGTGGGTTTAAAACCCAGATCAGCAGCTTTGCCTTTGCGCGCACGGGCTGCACGCGCATTGTTCAAACTGCGAATTTCCAAAGTCTCCTCGCGGTCTTTGCCACCACGGCCAATGCCCGTCAGCTTCACACTGCGGGTGTAAGCCGCTGCACCGGCCAAGGTGTCTTTGGCTTCAAGGTCCAATAACATCAAACCGCGTCCGCCCTTCTCCATCAACTTGAGTTCGCTGATTTCAAATGTGAGAATGCGGCCGCCTGTTGAAGCACAAGCAACATGTGTGGCTGCCGGCATCGGCGACGCACCTACAGCCGGCGTGGCACTGGAGCCCGAAACATGTGAAGGCGCGCACACCAATTCGCCCTCTCCGACTGTGATGAATGATTTGCCGCCTTTTTGGCGCGAGATCATGTTTTCCACGGTGGCCATGAAGCCATACCCACCCGAACTGGACAGCAACAAAGTGGCGTTGGCAGGACCTGCAAAGAAATGCGCCACTTGCGTACCCGCCTCCAGTTCAATCAGGGTGGTGATGGGCTGACCATCGCCCCGCGCGCCTGGCAATGACGCCACGGGCACAGAGTAAACGCGACCACTGCCTTTTTGGGCGGTCCCAAATGCCAGCAAGGTATCGACCGTGCGACATTCAAAGGTGCCATACAAACCGTCGCCTGACTTGAATGCAAAACTGCTTGCGTCGTGACCATGGCCTTGGCGTGCACGCACCCAGCCTTTTTGTGACACCACCACTGTGACAGGTTCGTCCACCACTTTGACTTCAGCCACAGCCTTCTTTTCTTCTTGAATAAGGGTGCGTCGCGGATCGGCGAATGTCTTGGCGTCTTGTTCAATTTCCTTGACCATCAAGCGTTTGAGCGTTGCTGGATTGGCCAATATTTCTTCAAGTTGAGTTTGCTCTGAGCGCAATTCCTTGAGCTCTTGCTCAATCTTGATGCCTTCCAAACGGGCCAATTGGCGCAGTCGAATTTCAAGAATGTCTTCGGCTTGGCGTTCGCTCAGTTTGAAGCGGTCCATCAAGGCTTGCTTGGGCTCATCGCTTTGGCGAATGATGGCGATCACCTCGTCGATGTTGAGCAACACCAACTGACGGCCTTCCAAAATGTGAATGCGGTCCATCACCTTGCCCAAGCGATGCTCAGAGCGGCGCACAATGGTTTGCTGACGGAATGTGATCCATTCCGAAATCATTTGACGCAATGACTTTTGCACGGGCTTGCCATCAATGCCAACCGAAGTCATGTTGATGGGTGACGAGGTCTCCAAGCTGGTGTGCGCCAGCAAAGCTGTGATCAATTCTTGCTGTTCAATGCGGCTGGTCTTGGGCTCAAACACCAAGCGCACTGCAGCATCTTTGCTGGACTCATCGCGCACCACATCGAGCACTGACAAGATGCTGGCCTTGAGTTGCATTTGGTCTGCACTCAGGGCTTTCTTGCCAGCCTTCACTTTGGGGTTGGTGAGCTCTTCAATTTCTTCCAGCACTTTTTGCGAGCTGACACCAATGGGCAACTCAGTGACCACCAATTGCCATTGGCCGCGCGCCATGTCTTCAATCTTCCAACGCGCGCGCACCTTGAGAGAACCACGACCGGTGCGATACGCATCCGCAATGTCAGAGGCTGGGCTGATGATTTGACCGCCGCCTGGAAAGTCGGGACCAGGAATCAGTGCGAACAATTCCTCGTCCGTCAATTTGGGCGACTTGATGAGGGCCACGCAAGCATCGGCCACCTCGCGCAAGTTGTGGCTTGGGATTTCGGTGGCCAAACCCACCGCAATGCCACTGGCACCGTTCATCAACACAAAAGGCAAACGCGCTGGCAGTTGGCGCGGCTCTTCAGTTGAGCCATCGTAATTGGGAATGAAATCGACCGTGCCTTGGTCAATTTCATCCAACAGCAAAGTGGTGATTTTGGAAAGTCGCGCTTCTGTGTAACGCATAGCCGCTGCGCCATCACCGTCGCGGCTACCGAAGTTGCCTTGACCATCAATCAGCGGATATCGCTGGCTGAAATCTTGAGCCATGCGCACCAATGCATCGTAGGCGGCTTGGTCACCGTGAGGGTGAAAACGACCCAGCACATCGCCCACCACACGCGCACTTTTGACGGGCTTGGCACCTGTCGCACCAGAGAAGCCCAAACCCATGCGGGACATGGAATAGAGAATGCGTCGCTGTACTGGTTTTTGGCCATCGCACACATCGGGCAGTGCGCGGCCTTTGACCACGCTCAATGCATATTCAAGGTAGGCGCGTTGTGCGTAAGTGGCCAAATTCAGCGAGTCATCGGACTCGCTGTTTTGAAGGTCTAAAGTGGGTTGATCGTTCATGATTAAATGTCCACCTCAATGGCATCGCCATGCAATTCCATGAGTTCACGACGAGCGGCGGCCTCGCCTTTGCCCATCAGTTGCGTGATCAAACTTTCTGTTTGTGCAAAATCCAAATTACCCAGTTGCACGGGCAACAAACGGCGCGTGTCGGGGTTCAGCGTGGTTTCCCACAACTGCTCGGCACTCATCTCGCCCAAGCCCTTGAATCGGCTGATGCTCCATGCGCCTTCGCGCACGCCATCTTTGCGCAGTTTATCGAGCATGCTTTGCAACTCAGCTTCATCCAATGCGTACATTTTGGCAGCTGGTTTCTTGCCGCGTGCTGGTGCATCCACACGGAACAGTGGCGGACGCGCGACAAACACATTGCCGGTTTCGATCAACTTGGGGAAATGACGGAAGAACAAGGTCAGCAACAAGACTTGGATGTGAGAACCATCCACATCGGCATCACTCAAGATGCAAATCTTGCCGTAGCGCAAACCCGACAAATCGGGTGAGTCGTTAGGGCCATGCGGATCAACGCCAATGGCCACCGAAATGTCGTGAATTTCGTTGTTGGCAAACAGGCGATCGCGATCAACTTCCCACGTGTTGAGCACTTTACCGCGCAGCGGCAAAATGGCTTGGCATTCTTTGTCGCGACCCATCTTGGCGCTGCCACCTGCAGAGTCGCCCTCGACCAAGAACACTTCGTTGTGCGCAATGTCTTTGCTTTCGCAATCGGTCAGTTTGCCTGGCAACACTGCCACGCCAGAGCTCTTGCGCTTCTCAACTTTTTGACCTGCCTTCTGGCGATGCTGCGCCGCCTTGATGGCCAGCTCGGCCAATTTTTTGCCGTACTCGACGTGCTCATTGAGCCACAACTCCATGGTGGGTCTCACGAAACTGGACACCAATCGCACGGCATCGCGCGAGTTCAAACGCTCTTTGATTTGTCCTTGGAATTGGGGATCGAGCACTTTGGCCGACAGCACAAAACTGGCACGTGCAAACACGTCTTCAGGCATCAACTTCACGCCCTTGGGCAACAAGCTGTGCAGTTCAATGAAGCTCTTCACCGCCGTGAACAAGCCATCACGCAGGCCACTGTCGTGCGTGCCACCGGCACTGGTGGGAATCAGGTTGACATAACTCTCACGCACAGGTTGACCGTCTTCGGTGAAGGCCACCGCCCAACTGGCACCCTCGCCTTCAGCAAAGCTGTCGTTGTTGCCATCGGCAAAACCTTCACCTTCGAACAAAGGAATGACCGGGTCTCCGGTGAGTGTTTGCATGAGGTAATCACGCAGGCCCGCTTTGTATTGCCAAGTTTGGGTGTCCTTGGTTTTTTCGTTCAGCAACGTGACCGTGACGCCAGGCATGAGCACCGCTTTGCTGCGCAGCAAATGCGTGAGCTCGGCCATGGGCAAGGCACTGGATTCGAAATACTTGGCGTCGGGCCACACGCGCACCGTGGTGCCCTGTTTGCGATCGCCCTCGCCCGCTTTGCGAGTCACCAAGGCTTCGACCACATCGCCGCCAGAAAACGCCAGCGTGGCCACTTGGCCTTCGCGGTAGCTGGTGGCTTCCAGGCGTTTGGCCAAGGCGTTGGTAACACTCACACCCACGCCATGCAAACCACCCGAAAAGCTGTAGGCGCCGCCCTTGCCTTTGTCAAACTTGCCGCCTGCATGCAAGCGCGTGAACACCAACTCAATGACGGGGGCTTTTTCTTCAGGGTGCAAACCAAATGGAATGCCACGACCGTCGTCTTCGATGCTGACCGAGCCGTCGGTGTGCAACACCACTTTGATCTTTTTTCCGTAACCCGCCAGCGCCTCGTCGGCCGCGTTGTCGAGCACTTCTTGAACGATGTGCAAGGGGTTGTCGGTGCGGGTGTACATGCCCGGACGTTGTTTGACAGGCTCTAAGCCTTTCAAGACTCGAATGGAGCCTTCGCCGTATTCGGGAGATGAATTGGAAGAGGTAGTAGTAGCCATGGGCGCAGATTGTAGTGTGAAATCAAACAAAATACTGGATAAATTCACAGTCCCGGCCAACCCCAGGACATACAGGAACATTCAGGCATCATGGCGGCAGTTGATAGAAACGCATTGGAAAGCAACACACATGCACGGAACCGAAGATCCTTCAGCCTGGGTCACCCGCTGGACTCATCTCCTGCCCCCTCAAAGCCAAGTGCTCGACTTGGCTTGTGGTGCTGGCCGGCACATGCGCTGGTTGGCGGGACATGGCCATCAATGCACTGGCGTTGACCGCTCAGCCGAAGCTTTGGCGACAGCCCAAGCCTATGGTCAAGTGTTGGAAGCAGACATCGAGGGCGGCCCTTGGCCTTTGGAGGGGCAGCTTTTTGACGCCGTGATCGTGACCCATTACCTGTGGCGACCTTTGATGCCGCGCATTTTGGAAAGCCTCAAGCCACACGGCTTCTTGATTTACGAGACCTTTGCCCTAGGCCATGAAAAAATTGGCAAACCGTCCAGGCCTGACTTTTTGCTCAAACCTGGCGAATTGCTGCAGACTTGCGCAAAGATGCACGTCATCGCCTACGAAGACGGCTTCTCCGAACAACCCCCTAAATTTGTACAGCGCATTGTGGCCACCCCACAAGTCCCGGCTTCTGGTCAACAGATTGGCCTTGGCTGTCGTTAGAATGCTTATTTGTCGCTTTATTCATTCGCCATGACGAAAACTTTCCAACCCATTACTGGCAGTATCCCCGCCCTCATCACCCCCATGCTGGAGGACGGTTCGGTGGACTACGCCAGCCTGCGAAAATTGATCGACTGGCACATTGCCGAAGGCACAGACTGCATTGGCGTGGTGGGCACCACGGGTGAGTCTCCCACCGTGAATGTTGAAGAGCACCGCGAGATCATCCGCGTGTCTGTCGAACAAGCCAAAGGCCGCGTGCCCATCATGGCGGGCTGTGGCGCCAACTCCACAGCGGAAGCCATCGAATTGGCCAAGTTTGCCAAAAGCGTCGGCGCCGACTGCCAATTGCAAGTGGTGCCCTATTACAACAAGCCCACCCAAGAAGGCATGTACCAGCACTTCAAAGCCATCGCCGAAGCAGTGCCTAACTTGCCCATCATTTTGTACAACGTGCCCGGCCGTTCCGTGGCCGACATGCAGCACGACACTGTGTTGCGTTTGGCTCAAGTCCCTGGCATCGTCGGTATCAAAGAAGCCACAGGCAACATCGAACGCGCTCAGTGGCTCATTCGCGATTTGCCCAAAGAATTTGCGGTGTATTCGGGTGATGATCCTACAGCGGTTGCATTGATGCTGTGCGGTGGCAAAGGCAATGTCAGTGTCACTGCCAACGTGGCGCCGCGTTTGATGCATGAATTGTGCGTTGCGGCCATGGCAGGCAATGTTCAAAAAGCCATGGAAATTCAATTCAAATTGATGCCTGTGCACAAAAATTTATTTGTCGAAGCCAACCCTATCCCAGTGAAATGGGCCATGAAACGCATGGGACTTTGCGGCGGCACATTGCGCTTGCCTATGACCGAACTGTCAACACCTCAGCAACCTGTGGTGGAAGCCGCGTTGCGTGCAAGCGGACTCATTTAAGGAATCCTCGTGAATCGATTTGTAACTATGCCTCGTCAATTGACCACATTGGCCAGCGCTGCGGCCCTCACCTGTTTGCTTGCAGGTTGCTCTACTTTGGAAGAAAGCAAAATCGATTACAAAAGCGCCAGCCAGGCGCCTACGCTTGAGATTCCGCCAGACCTCACACAATTGAAGCGCGACTCGCGTTACCAAGTGGCAGGCTCTGCCAGCGCATTGGCCAGTGCAGCAGCACCGGCAGCCCGTACCGCCAACGATGCAGGCACCGCCACCAACCAAGCGGGCGATGTCCGAATTGTGCGCAATGGCACGCAGCGTTATTTGGTCGTCCAACGCAGCGCCGATTCGGTTTGGGAACCGCTGCGCGAATTCTGGAAAGACAATGGCTTTGTGCTCACCACCGATCAGCCTGAATTGGGCATCATGGAAACTGACTGGGCCGAGAATCGCGCCAAGTTGCCCCAAGACTTTCTCAGAAAAGCTGTCGGCAAAATGTTTGACTCACTCTACTCCACGGGTGAACGCGATCGCTTTAGAACGCGCATTGAGCGTACCGACAAAGGTCTGGAAATTACGGTCACGCACCGCGGCATGAAAGAGATTTATACCAGTACCTTGAAGGATCAAACGGTTTGGACACCGCGTGAAGCCGATGTGGAATTGGAAGTTGAATTCTTGCGTCGCATGATGCTGCGTCTTGGCGGACAAAACTTGTCCTCCGCTTCGACGGCTGTCGCTGCTGCCGCGCCAGCCGCCCGCGCCACAACTGGCATGGCGTCTGACGTCAAGGTTACCAAGCTCAATCAATTGCCCGCCATTGAGATTCAGGATGGATTTGACCGCGCATGGCGCAGAGTAGGTGTGGCCATTGACCGCACAGGCTTTACCGTCGAAGACCGCGATCGCGCGCAAGGTGTGTTCTTTGTTCGCTACGCGCCCCCTGGCACCTCAGACAAAGAACCTGGCTTTTTTGCCAAATTGTTCTCGAGCGAAAAAACCACGCCAGCCTTGGCCAAATACCGCATTGCTGTCACCAGCAAGGGCGATGTTTCAACGGTTCAAGTACAAGGCGCCGATGGCATACCAGAAAGTTCGGCCAATGCCGACAAGATCATCAAGCTGCTGGCAGACGAGATCAAATAAATCAAAAATCAAGACGAAAAAAAACCCCGCACTGCGGGGTTTTTTTGACTGCCAAGAATTACTTCTTAGGAGCTTCTGCAGGAGCAGCAGCGGCAGGTGCAGCCGCAGCGTCAGCAGGCTTGGCATCAGCAGCAGGTGCAGCTGGTGTTTCAGCAGCAGGTGCTGGTGCAGCAGCAGCGGGGGCTGGTGCAGGAGCAGCTTCTTCTTTTTTACCGCAAGCAGCCAAAGCAGCAGCAGCGATCACGGCAGCCAAAACGAGAGACTTGTTCATGATTATTTTCCTTAAAGTTAGTGAAAAAACAATTTCCGGGAAATTGCCATCAAGATTAGAATAAACCCTGTTGACAGAACAGCAAGCACTCGAGCTCTCACTGTTCAGCCTCGAATTATAGCTTTATATATCAAGCGCTTGGTGCACTGCTGGCCTCACAGTGCCACCAACCCTCTTTCCACCAGGCCTGCATCAATTCGGCCGCGTTATCACTGAGCTGAGAGGCCAAGGCCTTGGACAAGGTCTTTTCATTGGCCAACTTGCGCAATAACTTGGCATCTTTGCCTGCGGCCCTGAAGCTTTCCCCATTGATGAAAATGTGTTTTGCATCGAACAACATCTTGGTCCGTCGATCTAAACGTATCTGAGCTGGCCATTCAAAACGGGGGAGTTCATCAAATTCTGGCGCATCAAACCAGACATTGGGTTTGGGCTCGGTGAGCGATTCGCCTAGCAAGCAATTCAAAATTTGGGGATCATTCAGAGCTTTGGCCACAGACTGGACTGCAAATTCCTGCAAAGCTTTTGGAACGCTGGCATCTTGAATTGCAGCGGTTTGGTGCGGATCTTGGTAGAGCAAATCGCTGGCGGTGCCCTGGTCTTCCGTCACTTCTTCGGACAAGCCCATCAACAACTCGCTGGCCAGTTCAGCACTGCGCGGCACCCTGAAACCGACCGAATAGGTCATGCACTCACCGACCGCGACACCGTCGTGTGCATAGCCAGGCGGCAAATAGAGCATGTCACCTGGATTCAAGACAAACTCAGCTTCCGGCTTGAAATCTTTCAAAATCTTGAGAGGCACACCCTCCTGCAATTCATACTTCTTTTGCCGTCCGATGCGCCATTTGCGTTGCCCATGCGCCTGTAATAAAAACACGTCGTAGCTGTCAAAGTGGGGCCCCACACCGCCACCCTCAGACGCAAAACTGATCATCAAATCGTCCAGACGTGCATCGGGCACAAAGCGAAACTGTTGCAACAAGCTGTGAACCGCGTCATTGTGCAAATCGACGCCTTGGATCAACACCGTCCAATCGGGTGTCTTCAGGGAGGGCAAGCTCTTGCGCCCCATCGGCCCTTTTTTCAAGGTCCATTTGGCGCCTTTGCGCACAATGAGACGAGACTCAACTTCTTCACTTTCAACCATCTCTAACAATTGGCTGCGCTCGATGAGCGGCTTCATGTCTGGTAGGGCTTGGCGAATCAACAAAGGCTTTTTCTGCCAGTGGCGTTTCATAAACTGTTCGGGCGTTAAGCCACCCAACAATGCTAAAGCTGTGTTTTTTTGCATAGGAACTTGATTCAAATCGATTTCAAAACTGCGACAATTCTGGGATGGATATTACTTCTCAATGTGTGGTCGAACTGACCTGGACGCTCAAAGATACTTTGGGCGAAGTTTTGGACGAACTCGACGAGCCCGTGGCTTTCTATGTGGGCGGTCATGATTTGCTGCCCAAAATTCAAGAAGCACTACAAGGGCACAGCGTAGGTGCCAAAGTCGACCTGCACCTTGAACCCGAAGATGCTTTTGGCGATTTCGATGAAAACTTGCTTTTCTTAGAGCCGCGCGCCCTCTTCCCCAAAGACATCCAAGAAGGCCTCACCATTGAGGGCACCGCTTTGCCAGCGGCCTGCAACCCCGATGCGCCGCGCAATGTGCTGTACACCATCACAGAGATCTACCCCGAGCATGTGGTGCTAGATGGCAATCACCCTTTGTCTGGCATTGCCCTTCGTCTCAGTTTGAAGGTCAACCATGTGCGCATTGCCACAGAGCAAGAGCAAGAAGCTGGCACCTGCGGCACAGGCTTTTTCAAGATTGAAATTGGTGATGCGCCCGATACAGGCGGCTTGTTGCACTGAAGTTAAAGATGAACGAGCAGCCGCAATTGCATGCGGATGTTCCACACAACTCAACGTTTGCCAGTTGAGCCGTAGCCACCTTCACCGCGCTCACTAGGCGCATCAAATTCGGTCACCACATTGAAGCGTGCCTGCACCACAGGCACGATGACCATTTGAGCAATGCGCTCCATGGGCTGGATCGTGAAGGCTTCTTGACTGCGATTCCAGCAACTCACCATGAGGGGACCTTGGTAATCGCTGTCGATCAATCCAACCAAGTTGCCGAGCACAATGCCGTGCTTGTGCCCCAAACCTGATCGCGGCAACAACATGGCGGCATAGCCGGGATCTTTGAGGTACACCGACAGGCCTGTTGAAATCAATTGCCAAGCATTGGGCTGCAGGGTGATGGGCGCATCCAAGCAGGCGCGCAAATCGAGACCGGCACTGCCCGGTGTGGCGTAGGCAGGCAATTGATCGGCCATGCGAGGGTCTAAGATTTTGACGTCAACGTTCATCATGATGGGTAAGCGCTCAGAATTTGCTTGAAGTGAAAGCGTTCAGGGTGTGCGAAGGCGGCTGGCAATGTCTTGAATCAAATCATGAGCCAACTTGGTTTTGGTATCGCGCGGAAGTTCTTTGGCGCCTTGTGCATCCACCAACAACAAGGCATTGTCATCTTGACCAAAGGTGCTGGGGCCAATGTTGCCCACCAACAAAGGCACACCTTTGCGTGCGCGTTTGGCGGTGGCATGCGCCAGCAGGTCGTGGCTTTCAGCTGCAAAGCCGACGCAATACAACTCGCCACTTTGTGCACGGGGTGACTTGGCGACGGTGGCCAAAATATCAGGGTTCTCAACAAAGCTGAGCTCAGGCGTTTCACCCGAGCCGTCTTTCTTGATTTTTTGATCAGCAGCCGAGGCTGGACGCCAATCGGCCACCGCAGCGGCCGCAATGAAGACGCTGGCATGCGGTGCAGCGTGGTTAACAGCATCGTGCATTTGCAATGCAGATCGCACATCCACACGCAACACCCCTCGAGGCGTAGGCAAACTGACGGGCCCAGCGACCAAGGTGACCTTGGCGCCAGCGTGCTGCGCTGCACGCGCAATTGCAAAACCCATTTTGCCGCTCGACAAATTGGTAATGCCGCGCACGGGGTCAATGGCTTCGTAGGTGGGACCTGCGGTAATCAACACCTGTCGGCCCGCCAACACTTTGGGAGTCCAAAAAGCGCGCAGCTCTTCAACAATTTCCTCGGCCTCCAGCATGCGGCCGTCACCGGTTTCGCCGCAAGCCTGATCACCTTGTCCTACATCTAGGACATGTGAACCATCGGCCTTCAATTGCGCCACATTGCGCTGGGTGGCTGGATGCGCCCACATTTCGCGGTTCATGGCGGGCGCCAAAATCAAGGGAACCTTTTGCAGGGGTCTGGCCAGGCACATCAGGCTGAGCAACTCATCGGCCTTGCCATGAATCAGTTTGGCCATGAAATCGGCACTGGCCGGTGCAATCAAGATGGCGTCGGCCTCACGACTCAAATTGATGTGCGCCATGTTGTTGCCCTCACGGGCATCCCATTGCGAGGTATAGACAGCTTGGCCAGACAAGGCTTGCATGGTGACGGGGGTGATGAATTGGGCTGAGGCCTCGGTCATCACCACTTGCACTTGCGCGCCCGCCTTGACCAGCGAGCGACAAAGCTCCGCCGCTTTGAAGCAGGCGATGCCGCCGGTGAGTCCTAAAACAATGCGTTTTCCGTGCAAATCGTTCATGTTCGGCAATGTAGCAGATCAGGAGACCTTTATAATCTCGTTTTCCATCTCCCGGGTGCTCAGCATCCCGTCCTGGACATGACCAAATTCGTCTTCGTCACCGGTGGTGTGGTGTCTTCCCTGGGTAAGGGAATTGCCTCCGCCTCTCTCGCCGCGATCCTCGAATCGCGAGGCCTCTCAGTCACCCTCATCAAGCTGGACCCGTACATCAACGTCGACCCAGGCACCATGTCACCGTTTCAACACGGTGAAGTGTTTGTCACCGACGATGGCGCCGAAACCGACCTAGATTTGGGCCACTACGAGCGCTTCATTAACACCCGCATGAAGAAGGCCAACAACTTCACCACGGGTCAAATCTACAAAAGCGTGCTTGAAAAAGAACGCCGGGGTGACTACTTGGGTAAAACCGTTCAGGTCATACCCCACATCACCAACGAAATTCAAGACTACATCAAACGCGGTGCAGGCTTTGGCACCCCTGAAGCGGTCGATGTGGCCATCGTTGAAATTGGCGGCACTGTGGGCGACATCGAGTCCCTGCCCTTCCTCGAAGCCGTTCGCCAACTGAGCTTGCGCCTCGGCCCCAACAACGCTGCCTTCGTCCACCTCACTTATGTGCCATGGATTGCCGCAGCGGGCGAACTGAAAACCAAGCCCACCCAGCACACTGTGCAAAAACTGCGCGAAATCGGCATTCAGCCCGACGCGCTGCTGTGCCGTGCTGATCGCATGATTCCTGAAGACGAGAAAGACAAAATCTCTCTTTTCACCAATGTACAAAGCTGGGGCGTGATTTCCATGCCTGACGTTGACACCATTTACAAAGTGCCACGCGTGTTGCACGAGCAAGGTTTGGATGGCCTCATCTGCGACCGTTTGCACATCAACACACCGCCTGCCAACCTCAAACGTTGGGACGATTTGGTTTATGAAACCGAACACCCGCAAGGTGAAGTGACCATTGCCATGGTGGGCAAATACGTTGAACTGTCCGACAGCTACAAATCGGTCAACGAGGCTTTGCGCCATGCCGGCATGCGCAACCATGTGCGCGTCAAAATTGAGCACATCGATTCCGAAACCATTTCGCCAGAAACCGTGGCGCAGTTGGCCAAGTTCGATGGTGTGTTGGTGCCAGGCGGTTTTGGCAAGCGCGGCGTTGAAGGCAAAATTCAAACGGCGCGTTTTGCACGCGAAAGCAAAGTGCCTTACCTTGGCATTTGCCTGGGCATGCAAGTGGCCACCATTGAATATGCGCGTCACGTTGCAGGCTTGACCAACGCCAACAGCACCGAGTTTGAACCCGACACACCCTTCCCCGTCATTGCCTTGATCAATGAATGGAAAGATGCCGATGGCACCATCCAAGTTCGCGATGCGCAATCTGACTTAGGTGGCACCATGCGTTTGGGCGCCCAAAGCTCTGACGTGTCTGAAGGCACTTTGGCGCGTGACATCTATGGCCCTGTGGTCACAGAACGTCACCGTCACCGCTACGAAGCCAACGTGAACTACCTCGACACGCTGCGCAAAGCAGGCTTGGTCATCTCGGCCCTGACTCAGCGCGAACAACTGACCGAAATTGTGGAACTGCCCACCAACGTTCACCCTTGGTTTGTGGGCGTGCAATTCCACCCTGAATTCAAATCCACCCCCTGGGATGGTCATCCTTTGTTCAACGCTTTCATCAAAGCGTCGATTGACCATCAAAAGGGTGCCAAGCACCTGAAAGCCGTTGCTTAAATCAAGCCAACAAGGAACACCATGAAACTGTGCGGATTTAATGTTGGCTTAGACCAGCGCTTCTTTTTGATTGCCGGCCCTTGCGTCATTGAATCTGAGCAATTGCAAATGGACACGGCCGGCACCTTGAAAGAGATCACGTCAGCCTTGGGCATCCCCTTCATCTTCAAGAGCAGTTACGACAAAGCCAACCGTTCTTCTGGCAGCACCTTCCGCGGTCCTGGCATGGAAAAAGGTTTGGAAATCTTGGCCAAAGTAAAGCGTGAACTTCAGGTCCCCATCCTGACCGATGTGCACACCGAAGCCGACATCCCTACGGTGGCCGCCATCGTGGACGTGTTGCAAACCCCCGCTTTCTTGTGCCGTCAAACCGACTTCATTCGCGCAGTGGCGCAATCGGGCAAACCGGTCAACATCAAGAAGGGTCAGTTCTTGGCCCCTCACGACATGAAGAACGTGATTGACAAAGCCCGTGCGGCAGCCCGCGATGCTGGCTTGCCCGAAGACAACTTCATGGCCTGCGAGCGCGGCGCCAGCTTTGGCTACAACAACTTGGTGTCCGACATGCGCAGCTTGGCCATCATGCGAGAAACAGGCGCACCCGTGGTGTATGACGCCACCCACTCCGTTCAATTGCCTGGCGGCCAAGGCACCAGCTCTGGCGGCATGCGCGAAATGGTGCCGGTCTTGTCACGTGCAGCCGTTGCGGTGGGCGTGGCAGGTCTGTTCATGGAAACACACCCCAACCCTGCACAAGCCATGTCGGACGGCCCCAATGCCGTGCCTTTGCAGCACATGAAGGCCTTGCTGGAAACCTTATTGGAACTTGACGCAGTAACCAAAAAGAACCCTTTCCTCGAAAACAATTTCCAGTGATTGATTGCATGATCCGACTTGGGTTTTGGGATTGAACGATTTTTAATTTAGACAGAGAGAAGTAAACATGAGTGCGATTGTTGACATTGTGGGACGCGAAATTTTGGACAGCCGCGGCAACCCCACCGTTGAATGCGATGTGTTGTTAGAGTCAGGTGTGATGGGCCGTGCCGCAGTGCCTTCTGGCGCTTCTACCGGCAGTCGTGAAGCCATCGAATTGCGTGATGGCGACAAGAACCGTTACCTTGGCAAAGGTGTATTGAAAGCGGTTGAGCACATCAACACCGAAATCTCAGAAGCGGTGTTGGGCCTCGATGCCTCCGAGCAATCCTTCCTCGACAAAACCTTGATCGACCTGGACGGCACCGACAACAAGAGCCGCTTGGGCGCCAATGCCATGTTGGCTGTGTCGATGGCCGTGGCACGTGCTGCAGCTGAAGAATCTGGCCTGCCCTTGTACCGTTACTTCGGCGGCATGAACGGCTGCCAATTGCCCGTGCCCATGATGAACGTCATCAATGGCGGCGCACACGCCAACAACAATCTCGACTTGCAAGAGTTGATGATCATTCCTGTGGGCGCGCCTAGCTTCCGTGAAGCCGTGCGTTACGGTGCTGAAGTATTTCACGCTTTGAAGAAAATCATTCACGACAAAGGCATGAGCATTGCCGTGGGTGACGAAGGCGGCTTTGCGCCCAACGTGCCCAACCACGAAGCAGCCATCCAAATGATTTTGGACGCCATCAGCGCAGCCGGTTACACCGCTGGCGAGCAAATTGCAATTGGCCTCGATTGCGCTGCCAGCGAGTTCTACAAAGACGGTAAATACGAACTCGAAGGCGAAGGCTTGTCCTTGACTGGCGAGCAGTGGATTGACATGTTGGCCACTTGGGTCGACAAGTACCCCATCATCAGCATTGAAGACGGCATGGCCGAAGGCGACTGGGATGGCTGGAAATTGCTCACCGAGCGTTTGGGCAAAAAAGTTCAAATCGTGGGCGACGACTTGTTCGTGACCAATACCAAGATTTTGAAAGAAGGCATCGACAAAGGCATTGCCAATTCGATCCTGATCAAGATCAACCAAATTGGCACCTTGACCGAAACTTTTGCGGCCATCGAGATGGCCAAGCGCGCGGGTTACACCGCCGTTATCAGCCACCGCTCTGGTGAAACTGAAGACTCCACCATAGCCGACATTGCCGTGGGCTTGAACGCCGGTCAAATCAAAACGGGCTCCATGAGCCGCAGCGATCGCATGGCCAAGTACAACCAACTGTTGCGCATTGAAGAAGACTTGGGCGACGTGGCCGAGTACCCAGGTCGTTCAGCGTTTTACAATTTGCGCTAATCTGCCGTCATACGCACCCACAGACCTTTTCAATGCTCATGGAAAACCGCTTTTTGCCAGCTGTCCTGATCGCCTTGCTGCTGATCTTGCAAGGACAGATTTGGCTTGGCAAAGGCGGCGTTCCCACTGTCATCGAGCTTGAAAATAAAATCAAAGAGCAAAACGAGTTGAATGCCAAAGCCAAGCGCATCAATGGCCAACTCAGCTCCGAGGTGAACGACCTGAAAGAAGGTTTGAACGCCGTCGAAGAGCGCGCTCGCCATGAACTGGGCATGGTCAAGTCCAACGAAATTTTCGTGCAGATCGAAAAATGATGGACCCGGTCGAGTTGGCCGGTTTCGTGTTGTCCTTGGCCATGGTGTATTGCAACATCAAAGAAATACATTGGGGCTGGCCCTTGGCCATTCTCAGCTCAGTCCTTTACGGCTTGGTGTTCTGGAACAGCCAACTCTACGGCGAAGCCTCCTTGCAAGTGATGTTCATTTTGACTGCGTTATGGGGCTGGCATCAATGGCGCAAAGGCACGCTGTCGGTCAACCCCGACGTGCAGACAGTTTCCCCGCTGAAGATAAGTCAACTGAACTCTATCGAACTCAAACAAGCTGCGGCCGTCACCCTGTTGGCATGGCCTGTCATGGCGTATTTTTTAAACCGCTACACCGACAGTGATGTGGCCATTTGGGATGCCTTGGTCACGACCCTCAGTTTGCTAGGGCAATATTTACTCGCCAAAAAGAAAATCGAAAATTGGTGGGTATGGCTGGTGGTCAACATCATCACAGTGGGTTTGATGTTGGTGAAGTCACTTTGGCTAACCGCCCTGCTGTATGTGTTGTTTGCCATCCTCAGCTACATCGGCCTTAAAGCATGGCGGACTCAACATGGGCGCTGAAGCAGTTCGCATTGCCCTCTTGGGCGCCGAAAGCACCGGCAAAACCAGCTTGAGTTTGGGCATTGCCCAAACCCTTCAATCTCTAGGATTGAGTGCCACGGTGGTTCCCGAAGTTTTGCGCGAATGGTGCGACTCACGGGGCAGAACACCACTTCAACACGAACAAGCCGACATTGCGCAAGAACAAGCCCATCGCATCTTCGGCCTTGCTTCAGGCTGGGTCATCGCCGACACCAGTCCTTTGATGACCGCCATTTACAGCGATTTCATTTTTCAAGACAAAAGCCTCTATGCCGACGCGTTAGCGTATCAGGCTCAATTTGATTTGACCCTGGTCATGGGCTTGGACATTGCGTGGGTACCCGATGGTTTGCAACGCGATGGGGCCCATGTGCGCGAGCCCATTGATGCCATGCTTCGACAAGCACTGAGCAGTGCCAGCATCCCTTTCAAGGTGATCTATGGCCAACATGAAGCACGCTTGAATGCGGCCCTCATGGCGATTCAACAAGGCATCGATCCACTTCGTGCTGACATTGGCAAGCAGCTGGCCTCTTTCAAGTCAGCGCAAAAACAACGCGAGGGGGCGCAGTTTGGCTTGAACCAAGGCAGGACAGCCTGGCGCTGTGATTTATGCAGCGACGCAGACTGTGAACATCGCCTGTTCAGTGACCTGCTTCAAGCCAAGGGCTAGTGAACTGAAGGACCCGTTGGCGGCGTGACGTCGGGTTGCGTGAAGAGGCTGGCCGCATCAACGGGGTCAAAGTGGTATTGCTTGCCGCAAAACTCACAACCCACTTCAATGTTTTCGCGTTCGGACAAAATACTTTCAACCTCTTCCACGCCCAAGCCTTTGATCATGCGGCCCACGCGCTCGCGACTGCAGCTGCAATGAAACTTGGGCCCGGTTTCGCCTACCAAAGGTTCAAAGCGAAGCAAAGGCTCTTCCCAGAAAAGACGGTGCAACACGGTCTCAACGTCCAGTCCCAACAACTCTTCGGCTTTCAAGCTTTTGGCCAAAATTGAAATGCGGTTGTAGTCTTCACTTTGACCCAAGGCTGCTTCGCGTTCGACCGCATCGTACTTGCCAGCCAAATTCCCAACGCCTTCCAACGGCAAGCGTTGAATCAAAATGCCTGCAGCCACCTCCATGTTGGCCGCCAAGACCAAGGTGGTATCGAGTTGCTCTGATTGCAGCATGTAGTGCTCCAGCACTTCGCTCAATTTTTCAAGCTTCTCTTTCTGGTCACCAAACAAGGGCACCACACCTTGGTAAGGCTGCTGTCCGGGCAAACGATCGAGCGGGTCCAGGGTGATTGCACAACGGCCTTCGTTGTTTTGGTTCACCATCTGACTCAGGCTGGCATCTGCGGCCACTTCGGCTTGAAGGGTGGCAGTTGCACGCACCCCAAAGTCGGGTTGCACTTCCACCACTGCTAACTTGACAGGACCATCACCAAAGACCTGCAAGACCAAAGCACCATTGAATTTGATGTTGGCTTGCATCAACACAGCAGCCGCAGACATCTCACCCAAAAGGGCAGTCACAGGCGCTGGATAGGCACCGGTTTCGTTGTTGGCAGCACGGCGCTTGAGAATCTCTTGCCAAGCATCGGTCAAGCGAACCACGGCGCCCCGAACGGGCAAGCCCTCAAAAAGAAATTTATGAAGTTCAGACAATTTTTTTCAAACCTGATTGAAAGCGATGTGCGTTGGCGATGTAGCGTTGTGCCGACATGCGAAGGCCTTGCACTTGTTCGGGCGTGAGTTCACGAACCACTTTGGCGGGCGAGCCCATGATCATGGAACCATCGGGAAACTCTTTGCCCTCGGTGACCAAAGACCCGGCACCCACCAAACAATTCTTGCCAATTTTGGCGCCATTCAGAACCACCGCGCCGATGCCAATGAGGGATTCATCGCCAATGGTGCAACCGTGCAGCATCACTTGGTGGCCTACTGTGACGTTTTTGCCAATGGTCAAAGGCTTGTTCATGTCGGTGTGCAGCACGCTGCAGTCTTGAATGTTGGAGCCTTCGCCAATGCTGATCAGTTCGGTATCACCACGCACCACGGTGCCAAACCAAACGCTGGCATTGGCGGCCAATTCGACGGCACCGATGACCTGCGCACTGTCTGCCACCCAGGCACTTTCAGCCACCACGGGCGCTTTGCCATCCAATGAATAAATTGCCATTTCAGACCTCTCTAGCCTTGACTCAAAACCTCCATTGTAGGCACCCCTAAAATAGGGCATGCCCCGCTCTGAAACGCCCCCCATTGAGACCGACCTCCGACAGGCCGTCCTGACGCCCTTGCGTGAGCAAAATGCCGTTCGCAAGGCCGAGCTGACTTTGGCGCTGTCCGAGACATTGGAGGTGGCCACCCAAGCCAGCATCGCCGATCCTGGCGACATTCCAGGTCGCCCAGCCCAGCCGGTCTTGGTGTCTCACACAAGTCTCAAAGCCAAACCCCTGAATACAGCCGAGGGACGCGCCCTTTTACTGCATGCCATTGCCCACATCGAACTCAACGCCATTGATTTGGCCCTCGATGTGGTGTGGCGCTTCAAGGGCATGCCAGAAGACTTTTACCGAGACTGGGTGCGCATTGCCAAAGAGGAAGCCAAACACTTTTTGCTGCTTCAAAAGCATTTGGTTGGCATGGGCTTTGACTACGGTCCCTTCCCTGCACACAACTCGTTATGGGACATGGCCGAGCGCACCAAAGGCGACATCTTGGCGCGCATAGGTCTGGTGCCCCGGACCATGGAAGCTCGGGGACTGGATGCATCCCCCGGCGTGAAGAACAAATTGATCAGCGCAGGCGACTTGGCAGCTGGCCGCATTTTGGACATCATCTTGGAAGATGAAATTGGCCATGTGGCGGCAGGAAATCGCTGGTACCGACATGTCTGCCAAGCTCGCGGCCTCGATCCCATCGCCACCTACCGCGAATTGATCGTTCAATACGATGCACCCAAACTCAAATCGCCCTACAACCTCGAAGCAAGGCGTTTGGCCGGCTTTGACGATGAAGAACTGAATTACTTGGCTGCCAACGGCTTGTAAAAAATACCATGACGCTCATCGATGCCAGCTTCAAAGGTTTTCCGGGTCACCTGGCCCCGCTTGAAATGTCTCAAATTGGCGAACAAGGCTGGTCGCTTCTGAAAGGCCACCTGCCCTTTCCTTTGGCGGTTCTCAAACAATCCGCGCTGACGCACAACTTGGCATGGATGCAGGATTTTTGCCAAACCCGCGGATTGGACATCGCACCGCATGGCAAAACCACCATGTCGCCCGAACTTTACCGGCTGCAATTGCAGGCAGGCGCATGGGGCATCAGTTTTGCAACAGTCTTTCAAGCAAGTCTGGGCATTCGCAATGGTGTGGAACGCATCATCATTGCCAACCAAGTTTTTCAAGAAGCCGATCTCGACACATTGTCAAACCTCCTGCGCCAACATCCTGCAGTCAAGGTGCACTTCTTGGTGGACTCCCAGGCGCACATTGATGCCATAGAAAGATGGCGCGCATCGCGCGCTTCAGAAACCGTCTTCACGGTGCTGATTGAATTGGGCATTGAAGGCAAGCGAACAGGCTGCCGCGATCATGCGCAAGCCATGGCCTTGGCCAGAAGCATCAAAAGCACCGCTGGACTGCGCTTGAGTGGCATTGAATGCTACGAAGGGTCCTTGGCCACCTGCCATCATGTGCATGATCAAGCAGCTGTTGAAGCGCTCATGTCACGCGTGCAAAGGCTCGCCAAAGAATGTGAAGACGAAGACCTGTTTGAATGCGATGAAGTTTTGCTGACAGCAGGCGGTTCTGCCATTTTCGATTTGGTGGCAGTGCATCTCAAGCCGCTGCTAAGTCGCCCTGTCCGTGGCGTCTTACGTTCGGGCTGCTACTTGACCCACGACAATGTGCATTACAAACAAATGCTGAAATGTGTGGGTGAACGATTGCAACTCACGGAGACTCTCAAGCCTGCATTGGAGGTCATCAGTTGCGTCCAATCCTGCCCCGAGCCAGGGTTGGCACTTTTGTCCATGGGCAAGCGCGATGTCTCATTTGACATGGATTTACCTGTCCCTGTTTGGCGCGCCAAATTGAATGACTTGGCCACACAGGGCGTCCCTGGGCATTGGGAAATCACCGCATTGAATGACCAACACGCTTATTTACGGTTTGATGCCAAAGCACCCGTGCAAGAACATCCCTTTGTAGGCCTGATTGTGGGCAGCGGCATTTCACACCCCTGCACCACTTTTGACAAATGGCGATGGATGCCGGTGGTCAACGATCACTACGAAGTGATGGACGCAGTCTCCATTCATTTCTAGAAGGTCATCAACCTCGCGGGTGATGCTGCGCATGCAAGTTCTTCAAGCGCTCCCGCGCCACATGGGTGTAGATGGTGGTGGTCGAAATATCGGCATGCCCCAACAGCACCTGAACCGACCTTAAATCGGCGCCGTGGTTCAGCAAATGCGTGGCAAACGCATGTCGCAAGGTGTGCGGCGACAAGGGCGATGTGATGCCCGCGATCACGGCATACTTTTTGATCAAACCCCAGAACATGATGCGCGACATGGCAGTGCCTGCTTTGGGGCCACTGGCAGTTACAAACAAGTCTTCGGTTTGTTTGGCGCCCAGCAAAGCACCGCGAGCATTCTGCATGTAATTGAGCAAGCTATCTCGGGCCATGTCCCCAAAAGGCACCAAACGCTCTTTGCTGCCCTTGCCCATGATGCGCAAGATGCCTTCGTTCAAAGAGACATGCAAGGTTTTGAGTTTGACCAACTCTGATACGCGTAAGCCACTGGCGTACAACAACTCCAGCATGGCTTTGTCACGCAGGCCCAACGCGGTGTTGGCATCGGGCGCCGACAACAGTGCATCCACTTGGTCTTCTGACAAGGTTTTGGGCACACGCAAGGCTTGCTTGGCGGCCAGCATTCGGAGGGTGGGATCGATTTGGACAATGCGCTCTCGCAATGCCCAACGGTAGTAACGCTTGAAAACAGTGAGTCGCCGATTGGCCGAGGTGGCTTTGGAGAGGCTGTGCCTTGCGGCAAAGTAAGCCTGCAAGTGCGACTCTTGAACACTGTCGAGTGGCGTGCCAGAAGATGTCTGGAGCCACTCTGCCAATGCCGACAAATCTCTGCGGTAAGCAGCCAAGGTGTTGGCTGACAAACCATCTTCAAGCCAAACCGCATCAACAAAGCGGTCGATGGCGGCTTGGCTGTCGGGCGTCATCAGTCCAATTTGAGTTTTTGATCGTCCACAACTTTTTTGTAGATCTCAAACTCAGCTTTGATTTGCGCAGCAAACTGCTCGGGTGTGTTGGCCACAATCAAAGAGCCTGTGTCTTCAATGCGCTTGCGAACAGCAGGATCTTCGAGGGCTTTTTTAACGCCACCGCTGATTTTGTCGACCACTTCTTTGGGCAAATTCTTGGGACCCAAAATGCCGTAATAGGCCATGCGATTGACAGGCTCCAGACCGACCTCTTTGAAAGTGGGCACATTGGGCAGCTGCGACAAACGCTGGGGTGCCGCCACAACGATGGGAATCAGTTTGCCCGCTTGAATGAAAGGCAGGGCTGAAGGCATGTTGTCAAAAATGATCGGCACTTGACCTGCCACCGTGTCGTTCAAGGCAGGGCCTGCACCGCGGTAAGGAATGTGCGTGATGAAAACACCTTGCAAGCTTTTCCACAACTCCGTTTGCAAGTGGCCAATGCCGCCTGTACCGGAAGATGAATAAGAATATTTGCCTGGGTTCTTTTTCAGCTCAGCTACAAAATCTTTGTAGTTGCGCGCAGGAAAGCTGGGGTGCACCGCAATCACATTGGGGGTGGCCGCAATGTTGATGATGGGTGTGAAATCTGTAATGGGGTTGTACGGATTTTTGGGGTTGATGGCAGGGTTGGCCGCCGTGGTCGACACAGTGGCCATGCCAAGGGAATAACCATCAGGTGTAGAACGCACAGTTTCAGAGGCACCCACCACACCGCCGCCACCGGCTTTGTTTTCCACAATCACCGACTGACCCAAGGCTTTGCCCAAAGGTTCGGCAATGACGCGGGCCACGATGTCTGTGGTGCCGCCTGGCGCAAATGGCACCTGCAACTTGATGACTTTGTTGGGGTAATTTTGAGCCCAAGCCGCACCCGATGCAGCACCCAAAATGACACAAGTAGCTGTTGCTACCAAACTTGTACGACGGTCCATCTGAACTCCTTCTTTTAACTTCTCAGCATCATAAGCAATAACTCAAGCACTTAGAAGGCAGAAACATCAAAGTCTGCCGTTATGCTTGGGGGGGTGAATTTCGCCCAACTTTTATTCCCCGACTTCTCGCTCATTCTGTGCGGCTACTTTTTGTGCCGTTACACAGCACTGAACCGCCCCGTTTGGCAACAAGCCGAGTACTTGGTCTATTATTTTTTATTCCCAGTTTTGCTGTTTCACTCCATTGTGAAAAGCCCCTTGGATATTCAGGCCACTTCAAGTTTTTTGCTGGCCGGTATCAGCATGGGCTTGATGGCCATTGCCCTGTCCTACAGCCTGCCCTACTGGCCCTGGCTTGGCAAGCACATTGACAGACGCGACCATGCCGCCAGTGCACAAGCTGGCTTTCGATTCAATTCCTTCATCGCCCTGGCCTTGGTCGAGCGGCTTGCAGGCCCACAAGGTCTCTTGCTGATTTCAGTGCTGATTGGCTTTTGTGTGCCCATGTTCAATGTGGGGGCTGTATGGCCCATGGCACGTCACGGCGAAAGTGGCTTCTTGCGAGAACTGATTCGAAACCCACTCATTTTGGCCACCACCGGCGGTTTGGCTTTCAATCTGCTGGGACTTCGAATTCCCGCATTCATGGACCCCACCTTGTCACGCATTGGCGCAGCCTCTTTGGCTTTGGGCTTGATGTCTGCCGGCGCAGGCATGGAGCTCAAGGCCCTCAACCAAGGCAAACTCTTGGGCACCATGGTTTTGACTTTCAAGCACTTGGTTTTGCCTTGTTTGGCATGGGGCTTAGCGCAATATTTCGAGCTCAACTCGCTGCAAACCACCGTGCTGTTGATTTTCTCGGCCCTGCCCACGGCGTCCACCTGTTATGTCTTGGCGGCACGCATGGGTTACAACGGGCCTTACGTGGCCGGTTTGGTCACACTCTCCACCCTGCTGGGCATGCTCAGTTTGCCCTTTGCCTTGGGCGTGCTGCGAGACCTGCGTTTTTAAACGCCTTGCTTCAAAGACCAAGCCACTTGCTCTTGCACCACAGGGTCTGTGTGGCTTGCCCAGTGTTGAAGCCCTTGACGCAAAGCTTGCCTTTGATCTTCTGACAATTGAGTTGGCTGAGCCAAGGCATTCCCTGCAGCCAAAGCCACGTTGCGAAGCCACCTGACGTGGCCAATTCGCCGAATGGCGCTGCCCTCGGTCATGCGCAAAAAGGTGGCTTCGTCCCACGCCAACAAATCGACCAGCTCGGGTTCGCTAAGGGCTTGACGTGCGTCAAAGTCGGGCAAAGGGCTGCGCTTGGCAAACTTATTCCATGGACACACCCACTGGCAATCGTCACAGCCATAGATGCGGTTGCCAATGGTGGCTCTGAACTCGATCGGAATCGGTCCATCATTTTCTATGGTGAGGTAGGAAATGCAGCGTCTGGCGTCCAGCTGATAGGGTGCCACGATGGCTTGCGTCGGACACACATCGATGCAGGCAGAACAAGTACCACAGTGATCGGAGACAGGCTCAGTGAACGGCAAAGCCAAGTCGACAAACAGCTCTCCCAAAAAAAAGAACGAGCCGGCTTCTCTTTGCAAGACCAAGGTGTTTTTACCGCGCCAGCCAAGGCCGCTGCGCACTGCCAATTCGGCTTCCATCACGGGTGCCGAATCGGTGAACACGCGGTGTCCAAATGGTCCTAACAAGGCCGCCATGCGTTCTTGCAATTTTTGCAATCGACTGCGCAAGACCTTGTGATAGTCGCGCCCCCTGGCGTAAACAGACACCACGCCCTGCTGCGCTTGTTCGAGGTTCTGCCAGGCCGATTCAGCTGAGAGATTGGCCACATTGCCGGGCAAGTAGTCCATGCGCACCGTGATCACACTGACCGTACCGGGGACCAATTCTGCAGGCCGGGCACGTTTCAGCCCGTGGCTTGCCATATAGTTCATGCTGCCGTGAAAACCTGCCGCCAGCCAAGCCTCTAATCCCGGCTCAGCTTCGGTCAAATTCACACCTGTCACGCCAATTTGAGAAAATCCCAATTCCCGGGCTGCTGATTGCAGCTCAGCCCACACTGCCGCGGCGTCCACAGGGCGCGCTGGCGATGCATTTGAAAGAGATTGATGAGCGGTGTTCACCCAGCGATTGTAGGAACTCTGAAGCCCCCAGCTTCGGCCCACTGGCTGTGGGCGGACGAAATCGCCACGCAAGCGTATGCCCAAGCCTTGGCGCAGCAGCCAGGTTTGCAAAACGCGTACATCGAACTGGTGGGTGATTTAGGCGCAGGCAAAACCACTTTCGTGCGCCATTTGCTCAAGTCACTGGGTGTCCAAGGCCGCATCAAAAGTCCAACTTATGCCGTGGTTGAACCGCATGAGGGGATTCTCCCCAGAAGCCAAGCGCCCCTAGCCATTTGGCATTTCGATTTTTACCGTTTTAACGATCCCCAAGAATTTGAAGAAGCAGGTTTTCGAGATCTATTTGCCAGCACCGGTTTGAAAATCGCCGAATGGCCCAATCAAGCACAAGGCATGTTGCCCCTCGCAGACCTGCAGCTGACCTTGACTGTCAACGACCAAGAGGTCCGTCAAGTTCAAGGCGTGGCCAGCACCTTGCAGGGTCAGGCTATTTTGATGGGCCTGTTGGCGGCCTTACCACCCTCGGCTCACCATGCAAATTCAAAGACGTGATTGGCTCAAGGTTTCCAGCCTGGCTTTGATGCTGGGATGGGCCGACATCAGCAAAGGCGCTAGCCTGATGGCAGTGCGCGTTTGGCCTGCCAAAGACTACACACGGGTCACCTTGGAATCGGACGTTGCGCTCAAAACCAAGTACACCTTTGTCCCCTCTCCCCCTAGATTGGCCATCGACATTGAAGGCTTGGAGCTGAACCCCTCTATCAAGGAGTGGGTCGGCAAAATCAAACCTGATGACCCCAACATCACGGGCGTGCGGGTGGCGCAAAACAGTCCGGGCATCGTGCGCATGGTGTTTGATTTGAAGCAAGCGGTGCAGCCGCAAGTGTTTGCATTGACACCCGTAGGCGCCTATCAACATCGTTTGGTGTTGGACTTGTATCCCACAGCACCCGTTGACCCCCTTGAAAGTTGGATTGCCGAGCGCACCCAAAGCAACGACCCCTTGAGCGACTGGCTCAACAAACAAGCCAATGCCACGCGTCCCAGCGCCAGCAACTCTCCCACACCACCGGCTGAAGCCAATGCGCCCGCCACCCCCCCAGCTGGCAATGCTTCAATCACCGATCGTTTGATCATTGTGGCCATCGATGCAGGCCATGGCGGCGAAGACCCCGGTGCCATTGGTCCCAACGGCACCAAAGAAAAAGACGTGGTCTTGCAAATTGCCTTGAAACTGCGCGATCGCATCAATGCAACCAGCGTCAAAGGCAGCCCCATGCGCGCTTACTTGACGCGCGATGCCGACTACTTTGTACCCCTGCATGTGCGCGTCCAAAAAGCACGCAAAGTGCAAGCCGATTTATTTGTCAGTGTGCACGCCGACGCCTTCTTCACACCCAATGCACAAGGTGCCAGCGTGTTTGCCTTGAGTCATGGCGCGGCGTCCAGCAGTGCAGCTCGGTGGATGGCACAACAAGAAAACAAAGCCGACTTGATTGGCGGCATGAACTTTGGCGTGAAAGACTCGCAAGTGCAACAAGCCTTGCTTGACATGAGCACGTCTGCACAAATCAAAGACAGCTTGAACTTGGGCGGCGCTATTTTGCGAGAAATTGGCGGTGTGGGCCGATTGCACAAACCCAAGGTTGAACAAGCTGGGTTTGCCGTGTTGAAAGCACCCGATATTCCCAGTGTGTTGGTCGAAACCGCCTTCATCAGCAACCCAGATGAAGAAGCCAAACTGTCAGACCCCAACTACCAAAACAGCGTGGCCGACGCCTTGGTTAAAGGGCTGCAAAAATACTTTGAACGCAACCCACCATTGGCGCGAAAACGCAGCACCTGATCAAACGGCTGGAAAGGCCTGCATGCGGGCGCGAACTTCTTCCCAACGCGCAGGGTCGCAGCCGCGGCGCATCACCACCAAAGTGGCACTGGCCAGTGCATGTGCCAAGACATCTTTCAAACTTGCATCAGCGGCTTGTGAAGCCCACGACTTCAAATCAGGGGCGTGAACATCGGCATCTGCATGGTGCAATGCGCAAGCCAACAAACCCGCCAAGAAACTGTCGCCAGCCCCCACGGTGTCGATCACTTTCACAGGCGAAGCCTCACGGGCTGCATAGACCTTGATCTCATTGCCCCGACGAACCAACAGCCTCGCGCCTTCAGCGCCCAAGGTCAAGGCCATCCACTGCGCCGTGCCCAACTGCATCAAATGCAGGGCTTGGTCCATGGGCGTCTCGCCAGGCAGTTGCAGATGGGCCAAGTCCTCGTCACTGGCTTTCAGGACATCAGCGCACTTGGCCATTTCTAAAACATGCGCACGGTACGCTGCCAAATCGGGCATCACGGAAGGTCGCAAATTCACATCCACCACCATCCAACGACCAGCCGTCATTTGCGCTTTCAACCAAGGCAGGTAATGCGATGCATCGGCAGGGTCCAAGGCCAAACAGCCCGTGCAGGCAATTTCCAACTGGGGCTGAGCTTGGCAAATGGCATTCATGGCCGCCGCAGAAATTTGACGATCGGCCACGCCCTCTCGGTAAAACGCATAGTCTGGATGACCGTGTTCGTTCAATGCCACCACCGCCAAGGACGTGGTTTGAGGCACGGGTGCAGGCATGGCCAATTGAACCCCATCGGCCGTCAAAGCCTGCGCCAATTGACGACCGAAACGATCACTTGACAAGGGGTTTTGATACAAAGTCGGCACATTTTGTCGGCCCAAGGCACGCGACAAATTGAACACAGCCCCACCCAAGCAAGGCTGAAAATTGCCATCGGCTTGGGCGACCAAATCGATCAAGGCTTCGCCAGCAGTGACCACACGGGGTGCGACCTGTGTATCGCGGGTCTGAGGTGTTTTCATTGTCATCCGCACATTTTAGGATTGGCGCGCCCGCCAAGCGCCCCACAAGGCGAACAAACCGGGTACGAAAATCATGGCCCAGATGATTTGGCTCAAGTAGGCTTTGACGAAAGCCGTTTCGCCAAACAGGTAACCTGCCGTGGTCAGACCACAGACCCAAATCAAGCCACCCAACACGTTGTAGGCCACAAAACGGGAAGGCGTCATCTGAGCCACACCCGCCACGAATGGTACAAAAGTGCGAATAAAAGGCATGAACCTGGCCAAAACCACGGTGATGCCGCCGTAGGTTTCGTAAAAATGGTGCGCTTTGTCAAAGGCTGCGCGGTTGAAAAATCGTGAGTTTTCCCATTGAAACACCTTGGGTCCAAAGTACCGGCCCCAACGGTAATTGACCTGATCGCCCGCAATGGCGGCCACCAACAAGAGGCCCATGGCAAAAGGCAGGCTGAGCAGGCCGGTGCCGCACAAGGTGCCGACCACAAACAAGAGGGAGTCGCCGGGCAGAAATGGCATGACCACCAGACCCGTCTCGACAAACACAATCAGGAACAGCAAGACGTAGACCCACGTGCCGTAATTCGCAACGAAGGCTTCCAAATAGCGGTCGACGTGAAGTACAAAGTCCAGCAGTTGCATCAAGGTGTCCATGGGCCAATTATCCCTGTCTTCTGCCCCTTCAAGATCGGCGCCAAGCCAGGGGCCGGAACACCTACAATTTGAGGATGAGCCAGCCCCAACCCCGACGAACCATTCGTGAACTCCCCGATGTGCTGATCAGCCAGATTGCGGCGGGTGAAGTCATTGAGCGCCCGGCCTCCGTGGTGCGTGAATTGGTCGACAACGCCCTCGATGCGGGTGCGCGCCACATCACGCTGCGCCTGTTGGGCGGTGGCATTCGCTTGATCTCGGTCGAAGACGATGGCTGCGGCATCCCCGTCGAAGAATTGCCCGTGGCCTTGAAACGCCATGCCACCAGCAAGATCGTCAGCTTGGAAGATTTGGAATCGGTGGCCACCATGGGCTTTCGCGGCGAGGCCCTGGCTGCCATCAATTCAGTGTCTGAAATGAGCCTGTTGTCTCGGACCGAAGGCGCTGCCACAGCTTTCTTGTTAGATGGACAAACCGGTGAAGTCAGGCCTGCTGCGCGTGCCGTGGGCACGACGGTGGAAGTGAAGGAATTGTTTTTCTCAACACCTGCCCGCCGGCATTTTTTAAAGTCAGAAAACACCGAACTTGCGCATTGCGTTGAAGCCGTCAGACGCCATGCTTTGGTTCGCTCAGAGGTGAGTTTTGCCATTTGGCATGAAGGCAAAATTGTGGAGCAATGGCGCAGCCATCCTGGCGAAGCCGGCTGGAACCAACGCTTGGCCGATGTGTTGGGTGAAGACTTTGTCGCATCCTCTGTCAACATCGATTTCAGATCAGGCCCCGTCCATGTGCGCGGCCGCGCAGGCACACCCGACGCAGCGCGTGCGCGTGCCGACCAACAATTTGCGTATGTGAACGGTCGTTTTGTGCGCGACAAAGTGATCACGCACGGTGCGCGCAGTGCCTACGAAGATGTGCTGCACGGCCAACGCCAACCGGTGTATGTGCTCTATTTGCAAATGGACCCCACGCGCGTCGACGTGAACGTGCACCCCACCAAAATTGAAGTGCGATTCAGGGACAGCCGCGAAGTTCATCAGGCCATGCGGCATGCCATTGAACGTGCTCTGGCCGTGCCACGTGCGCAACTGTTGACCAGCGCCGAAACCAACTTGCCGCAAAGCAAGTTAGACCCAGGCGCAGCCGCTTCATTTTTAGGCCCAACACCCAGTGCCCCTGCGACACAAAGCACTTGGTCGCAGCGCGGCATGGCCTTTGGCAGTGATCAGAGCAATCGCAGTGACCATGACCCTGCCAAAGCCATGGCCGACCTCAAAGCGCTTTGGGGCCAGACTGATCAAATTCAAGAACGCACACCGAGTTGGACGCCAAGCAGTGACAAGGCACCTGCAACGCTTTCACAAAATGAAAATGCTGCACAAGAGTGGCCTTTGGGTCGCGCCATTGCGCAGCTTCAAGGCGTTTACGTCTTGGCTGAAAACAGCCAAGGCCTGATCGTGGTTGACATGCATGCAGCGCATGAACGCATTGTTTATGAACGGCTCAAGCAACAACTCGACACCACCCGCATCACCAGCCAACCGCTGCTGATTCCCGCATCGTTTGCCGCCACACCCCAAGAAATCGCCACCGCAGAAAATTGCGCCGAGGTGTTGCAACAGTTGGGCCTCGAAGTGTCTGCGCTGTCGGCCAAAACTTTGGCGGTGCGGGCCGTGCCAACATCTTTGGCGCAAGGTGATGCCGTGGAGTTGGCCCGCAGCGTTCTGGCCGAGTTGGCCCAGCACGATGCTGCCACCGTGGTGCAACGTGCGCAAAACGAAATCTTGGCCACCATGGCTTGCCATGGTGCGGTGCGGGCCAATCGCAAGCTCACCT
>JACCDW010238191.1_pt1 | contig 69594 bp, 76 predicted proteins | sample 7449781 | NCBI WGS metagenome assembly JACCDW01 (sample SAMN15323449, study PRJNA562643) | freshwater metagenome | isolation source: river surface water | place: USA:Blue River Watershed | collected 2017-08-18
CATAATTAGTTCAGATTATTTTCTGGGCTAATTAGAGAACGAAAGCTAGAACGAGACCGAAGAGTGCGAGAGCTTCAGCGAGCGCGAATCCAAGGAACGCGATTGGCTGTAGAACGCTACGTGCTTCTGGCTGACGTGCAACGCCGTTGATGTATGCGGCGAAGATAAGTCCGGTTGCAATACCAGGACCGATTGCTGCGAGGCCAAAACCGACCAGGTTGAGTGTGCCTTCCATTTTTTACTGCCTTTCGTTAGGTGTTAGTGCTCGTCGGCAAGGGCGCCGGCGATGTAGAGAGCGGTCAACAGAGTAAAGATGTACGCCTGTAGACATTGGACCATGAACTCGAAGAAGGTCAACACAATGCCGATACCGAAGGCAAATGGGCTAACCAACTTCAAACCAAGTGCACCTTGAGCGAGGTGTTCGCCGCCCAAGATAAATACGAGCAACAACAAGTGGCCCGCAAACATATTTGCAAAAAGACGCAATGAGAGCGTCAATGGACGAACTAAAAAGAAGGTGAGAATTTCAAGCGGTGTGATCAAAATGTATGCAGCTTTTGGAACACCAGGCATGAACATGATGTCTTTGATGTATTTGAAAATACCATGCTTGCGAACACCAACGTAATGGAAAACGAAGAATGTAAAGAGCGCAAGAACGTACGCGAATCCAACGTGAGACATTGTTGGGAATTGCAGAAGCGGAATAATTCCGAATAGGTTATTTACGAGAATAAATGTAAATAGTGTGAAAAGGTAGGGAACAAAGCGGAGAAACTCGTGGCCAATTACATCTTTAGCAAGATCGTTACGAACAAATGCATAAACGCTTTCGCCGGCAAATTGCAGCTTTGAAGGCACAATCGCGGCTTTGCGTGATGAAGCGATAAAGAAAACTGATATCACGACAACAGAGAGCAGAACTAAAAAGATTGGTTTGGTTGTGTATGGATTGTCGCCAAAAATGGGTGGCAGTTCGAAGTCTTTGGTACTTGGCGGGACAAAGCCTTCGCCTTCAGCGCCTGAACGAACTAACGCGAGCACACGAACTCCAATTTACTTAGCCTAGATATGGGAATTGCCTGTAACGGGGCAACCTTATGGGCAAAAGCCTCAACCTGTGAAATCCAAAAGATGTGATTTGAGCCTGGGTCGGACCGCTATTCGCGCCCAAATCGTAGCCACACCAAGTAAATGGCCCCGCCCATACCCACGAGCAAGCCAGCCAAAGTTAGGTAGCTGGTGCCGAGCCACTTGTCGGCGGCATAGCCCACCCCGCCCCAAAAGAGGAGCCCAGAGAGGAGATAGCCGAAGATCGTCCACATAGCGTTTTCATCGCGCTTGTTCTGACTGCTGTTGCTCAATGGGACCTCCGTGGCCGTGATTACGGTTTTGCTTGAGGGGGTAATGGTAGATGAATTTTGAGCTTGAGGTAACTAGCGATCTCTCCCCCAAGCCAGGCGATCGTAAGCGCACAGGCTGCGATCCCGAAGCTCATACGATCGATTACATCGCGATCCGTGTACTTAGCCAGCGCCCATAAGAAGAGGCCAAGGAAGAAAAGTTTTGCGAAGTAAGAAAATAGCGCCATCGCCATGGTGCTGATCGGATCAAGGTTGCGAGTTAACCGAGAGACGAGAATGTGTACAACAAAATAAATCGCGACAATAAATTGTGCAAGGAGTGCGCCATAGAAACCCGGTAAGCCGCGGATCGCAGAAAAGAGCGCGATAGAAATAGCGCCAACAATTAAAGTTGGTCGAACTGCTCCGCGCAGAAGTTGTGATTCATTTGATTTATCTTGAGAATTTTTCTTTTCAGACATTGCTGGTGCTTTCAGCTGGGCGAAGTGATTTTGATTTTCCACGGGTAAAGAAAATAGTAAAAGCCAACATCGCACCAGCAAAGATCGCTGAGACCCACAACGGCGCAAATGCCGAAACGGTTACCGGGAAGGCAATTGTTGCTGTCCACAAATACATAATCGCGGCGGTGCGGATTTGAGTGTTGCCGGCGCGCATGATGCGGTGATGCAAATGTTCCTTATCGGATGAAAACGGTGACTTACCTGCGCGAATGCGGCGGAAGATGGCAAGAGTTAAATCTGCAAGAGGAATTGCTAGAACTGCAAAAGGAAGAAGCAGCGGCAGAAGCGCTGGCCCTAACTTCTCTTCGCTAATTGCATTTGGATCTACTTGGCCAGTCAAGGTAATCGCAGATGCGGCAAGCATTAGGCCAAGGAACATCGAGCCTGAATCCCCCATAAATATGCGGGCGGGATGCGAATTATGCGGCAAGAAGCCGAGGCAGACTCCGATGGCAATTGCGGTAATCAGTGATGGCGCACCTGCGCGGTTAAAGCCGTAAACAACTGCCAATAAGTAAGCGAAGGCGAAGAAAGCAGAACCTGCAATAGCGACGATTCCAGCGGCTAAACCATCTAGGCCATCGATAAAGTTAACGGCGTTAATGGTTACAAGCACGATTAAAACGGTTAGCAATTGACCAACGCTTGGTGGCAACATGGTCACCCCGTTGATCGGAAGCCATAAAACTTGAATTCCGTAGAGCAATAAAATGCCGGCAGCGAGTGCTTGTCCCGCTAACTTGGTAATCGCATCTAGTTCAAAGCGATCATCGATCATTCCTAGAATTACCAAGAAAGTTCCAGCTAGAAAAATTCCTTGTGCGTCATTGCCGAAAGATTTTCCTACTAATTCCAGATTTCCAACGATCAAGAAGGTGGAAGTCATTGCTAGCCACATCGCTAGGCCTCCCCAACGTGGAGTTGGGATTACATGGATATCACGATTGCGAATTGCGGAGACAACTCCAAAATGAATCGCCCATTTTCTAACCAGCGGAGTGATGATGTAACAGAGCGCTGCCGCTAGTAAGAGCGTTACTAAATATTCGCGCATGCGCTATCTGCCACCTTAAGCTGTATAAATTGGAAAACGCGCAGTGAGTGCGTGTACTTCAGATTTAATCGCAGCATGCGCTTTCTCGTCATCAGTCTTAATGGCACGTGCGATAAATGAAGCGATCTGTTGCATCTCGGCAACGCCCATTCCTTGCGTTGTTGTTGCAGGTGTTCCCACGCGAATACCGCTGGTGATGCCTGGCTTTTCTGGATCGAAAGGAATTGAATTCTTATTCATTACGATGCCGGCTAGGCCGCAACGTTCGTCGGCAACTTTTCCAGTTACACCAGTGCTGCGAATATCCATTAGCGCTAAGTGGGTTTGAGTTCCGCCAGAGACTGCGCGCATACCTTCTTTTTCTAGCGCTGCAGCAAGTGCTTGGGCGTTAACAATTACATCCTTGGCATACTTTTGATAAGCAGGTGTTGCGCACTCTGCGAGCGCAACCGCCTTGCCGGCAACTGCAGACATGATCGGTCCACCTTGCATACCTGGAAAGACTGCCTTGTCGATAGCCGCGGCGTGCTCAGCTTTAGTCAAGATCATTCCGCCACGTGGGCCGCGCAAAACTTTATGGGTTGTAAATGAGACCACGTCTGCGTAAGGAACAGGTGATGGAATCGCTTTGCCAGCAACAAGTCCGATGAAGTGCGCTGCATCAACCCACATAATCGCTCCGACTTCATCGCAAATTGCGCGAATCTTTTCAAAGTCGACTAGTGATGGATAAGCGGTTGCACCTGAACAGATCATCTTGGGCTTGGTGCGGATCGCGATTTCGCGCAGCTCGTCATAATCAATTAACTCGTTATCTTGACGGACACCGTATGACTCGACGTTAAACCACTTGCCTGAAAAGTTAACTGGTGAGCCATGTGTTAAGTGGCCTCCGTGAGCAAGTGACATTGCAAGAACGGTGTCGCCTGGTTTGGTAAATGCTTGATAGACCGCAATATTTGCGCTGGCACCTGAGTGAGGTTGCACGTTGGCATGTTCGGCGCCGAAGAGCGCCTTGGCGCGATCGATCGCAATCGTTTCTGCCTTATCTACTTCTTCGCAGCCTCCGTAGTAGCGCTTACCTGGATAGCCCTCGGCATATTTATTGGAGAGCGTAGAACCGAGCGTTGCCAAGACAGCGCGCGATGTGAAGTTTTCAGATGCGATCAACTGCAGGTTGGTCTGTTGACGCTTTAGCTCGGAAAGTAAGACTGCTGCGATATCGGGATCTTGCTTGCTCAGCAGTTCAAAATCCGGGCCATAGAAAGTATCTGCGCTCATGCGCGCAAGCCTAAGCCTTACTGCGCAGAAATGTCTGATGCGATCGCTGTGATTTGCTGCTCCGAGATGGCTCCTACGCGAACTATGCGCCATGAATCGCCATCTGCGGCTACGACGGTGCTGGCCGGGCCTTGCGGCAAAGGGCCGGCAGAAAAGATCGCCGCTACTTCAATATCTGAAAATGCAATCTGCGCGGGATCAGTGATGGGCGGCTTTCCGGCTGGTGCAACGGATGCAATAGCAAGTGGTCCATGAACCTTGGCAAGTTGCAATATGAATTCGCTGCTCGGCACACGAACGCTAAATGAATCCAACTGTTGACCATCGCCGAGATCCCAAGTTAGCCCACGTTGTGGTTTCAAATTAAGTGAAAGCAGACCGGGCCAGAAATTTTCAATTAATTTTCTTACGGGCTCGGAAATTTCGCGAGCGATTCCGTCAATTGCAGCTTTATTTCCGATTAGTACTTGAGCTGAGACACCAAGTGAATCGCCACGAAGTACATGCAGAGCGCGCACCGCATCGTGAAAGAAAGCATCAGCGACAAGGGCATATGAGCTTTCAAGTGGTGCAACGATTACATAACCATCCTTAAGCGCTGTTGCCGCTTTGGTCACATGCTCGCTTATCTCACCTGCTGGTAAATCAATTAGCGCCATGGCTTTACTTTCTAACCGCAGAAGTCCAGCGCGGACGTCCAGTTAAATCTTGGTGAAGCACAATCTCAGTAAATTCTTTTGAAAGCACCGCATCGATCGCAGCGCCTTGTTCTTCAGTATGTTCGATCGCTAAGACTCCCCCGCTCTTTAATAAGCGAGCTGCGGCGTTGATAAATCTTTGTGGAAGTTCCATTCCGGTCTCGCCGCCAAAGAGTGCGATATGCGGTTCGTGTTCGGCCACATCGCGCGGCAGAGTTTGGGCGTTAGGAATATACGGTGGATTGGCTATAACAATGTCGCATTTAACCCCTGGCAGTACATCTGCCACATCGCCTTCAACGACGCGAACGTTTTCAGAAATCTTCGCGACATTCTTCTTCAACCATTCGGTTGCCGCAGGGCTTTTTTCAACGGCGATAACTCTTGAACGAGGCGCTTCTGTCGCAATTGCAAGTGAGAGCGCTCCCGACCCTGCACCAAGATCGATCACCGATATTTCGCCCGCAACCTTCTTTTCTAAATTCGCAATATGAGTTAGAACTGCTTCAACAAGAAGTTCGCTCTCTGGGCGCGGCACCAATACTCCTGGGCCAACTTCAATTTCTAGATGTCGAAAGTAGGCAGTGCCGGTTAAATACTGCAGCGGCTCATGCGCTGCGCGACGCGAAATCAACTTGGCAAAAGTATCTTCAATTACGCCAAAGTCACCGAGTGATTTAAGGGTGGCATCCAACTTAACCGAGTTATGTAGATCCATGCGAGTGATGCCAAGAACATATGCAAATAAATGTTCGGCATCAGTTTCTGCAATATCGGCTGCCGCTAACTTCTCTTTCGCCGAACGAAGCAGGCTCTTGATCTCGCTCATTATCTTCTTTTTCCTAAATTAATCTGACTTAGTTAGTTGAAGAGAGCTTTGCTGCCTTATCAGCATCAAGTAAGGCTTGAACAACATCATCTAACTCGCCATTTAATACTGCATCTAAGTTATTTGATTTGTAATTTACGCGGTGATCGCTGAGGCGATTTTCTGGATAGTTATAGGTACGAATGCGTTCTGAACGATCGACGGTTCGAACCTGGCTCTTACGCTCTGCCATTGCCGCCGCTTCCGCCTTTTCCTGCGCATCTGCGAGCAAGCGCGCACGCAAGATACGTAGCGCTGATTCTTTATTTTGCAGCTGTGATTTTTCGTTCTGACATGAAACAACAATGCCAGTTGGCACGTGGGTCAGGCGTACTGCAGAGTCAGTTGTGTTAACTGACTGTCCACCAGGACCAGATGAGCGATAAACATCTACGCGCACATCGTTCATATTTAACTCAACATCTACTTCTTCGGCTTCTGGCAAGACCAGAACTCCTGCGGCTGATGTGTGAATACGACCCTGGCTTTCCGTTTCTGGAACGCGCTGCACGCGGTGTACGCCGCCTTCAAACTTTAGGCGCGCATAAGGAGTTGTTCCGGGTTCGGGAGTTCCCTTTGATTTAATCGCCATCGAAATATCTTTATAGCCACCGAGATCAGATTCAGTTAAATCGATGATCTCAACTTTCCAATTACGCTTTTCGGCATAGCGTTGATACATACGGACCAAGTCGCCGGCAAAGAGCGCTGATTCATCTCCGCCCGCTCCTGCTTTAACTTCGATAATTACATCGCGATCATCATTGGGATCACGGGGCAGCAATAATTCTTCCAGTTTGTCGGCAGCTGCTTCAACGGCGACCTCCATCGCGGGAAGTTCAGATGCGAAAGATTCATCTTCTTGCGCCATTTCGCGGGCAGCTTCTAAATCATCTGCCGCGCTCTTCCAAGCGTTAAAGCCGGCAACAACCGGACCAAGTTGGGCATAGCGGCGACCAAGTTGGCGCGCCTTGCCTTGATCTTCATGGATAGAAGGATCAGCCATCTGCTTTTCTAGCTCTTGATATTCGCGCACCATTTCATGTGCTGATGCAAAGCGATCGTTATCTTTTGCCATTTGGCTTCTCCTTTCCTCTTTTTCAAATTATCAAACGGTGATTAATTTCAAGAAATAAAAAGACCGCGCCGCAACCTCAAAAGGGTTGCGATGCGGTCTTTTAAGAAAGCTACTTCTTTTTTCCGAAACGCTCTTCGAACTTAGCGACGCGTCCACCAGTATCGAGGATGCGCTGCTTGCCTGTGTAGAACGGGTGGCAGACTGAACAAACTTCAACGTAGATAGATCCGCTGGCAACTGTTGAGCGAGTTACAAACTTTTCGCCGCAACCACAAGTTACTTGGGTCTCTTTATATTCTGGGTGAATATCTTTCTTCATTTTTATATTCCTTCATCTATGTCTGGGTCCGCGATAAACGGTGAACCAGGGCCACTTATGCCATTCGGTATGGCTAGGTGCTAATACTCTCGCGAAAAGAGAAAACCGCAAAATCCGTGCGGGGGACGCACAGATTTTGCGGTTATCTCTCCCTCGCTTGAAAGAGTTAGGCCTTTGGGGCTGGCGTTGGTGAAGCTTTCACTGGCTTTGCTGGTTTTACAGGCTTTACTAGCGCTGCGATCGCAGCCTTTGCTGTTGCATCAGCGGCAGCATTTGCGCTCTTGCGCGCATCTTTGGCTGCTTGTAGTTGCGCATCAGTTGTCACATTTGCGAGTGCTGCTTGGAAATCAGCAAGTGCTTTTGCACCGGCCGCGCGACGCGCATCAATGATTGCGCGATGAGCAGTTACATATGTGTCCATCTGCGCCTTAAACTCTGCTTGCGCCTGGGCGCGCGCAACTGCAGCATCTTTTGTATCTGCCGCTGTTGCTGATGAAACTCCACCAAAGAGTGATGCTGCGATTACTGCACCTGCAAGAATTTTCTTAGTAACGTTCATTGACTGCCTCCATATTCGCCGGCCTGTTTGGCTTTGGCTGATATGTAGATAGTGCGCTGCAACATTGTGGAACCCGTGTGAAGACCTTGCGAAAGGCTTGCGGTCAGGCGGTGAAAGTTAAGAAATTAGCCCTCGTTTGGACCAGAAGTAGTCTTCTGGATCTGCATCAAGAACTCGACGTTGGACTTAGTGCCCTTCATCTTCTCAAGTAGCAATTCCAGCGCTGCCTGTGGTTCAAGAGCGTGAAGAACTCGACGCAATTTCCAGACAATGTTGAGTTCTTCAGTTCCCATAAGAATTTCTTCTTTACGAGTACCTGAGGCAACAACGTTAACTGCAGGGAAGATGCGCTTATCGGCCATCTTGCGATCGAGGATGAGCTCCATATTTCCGGTGCCCTTGAACTCTTCAAAGATAACTTCATCCATGCGTGAACCTGTATCAACAAGTGCGGTTGCAAGAATGGTTAGTGATCCGCCATCTTCAATATTACGTGCGGCACCGAAGAACTTCTTTGGTGGATATAGAGCAGCTGAATCAACGCCACCTGAAAGGATGCGACCTGATGCAGGCGCTGCGATGTTGTATGCGCGACCAAGACGAGTGATTGAGTCAAGGAGAACAACTACATCGTGGCCGAGTTCAACTAAACGCTTTGCGCGCTCGATAGCAAGCTCTGCGATTGTGGTGTGATCATCGGCTGGACGATCGAATGTTGATGCTATTACTTCGCCCTTTACAGAGCGCTGCATATCGGTAACTTCTTCGGGACGCTCATCAACTAGAACAACCATTAGGTGACACTCTGGATTGTTTGTAGTGATCGCATTTGCGATTGATTGCAAGACCATGGTCTTACCGGCCTTAGGTGGCGAAACGATAAGTCCGCGCTGGCCTTTACCGATTGGCGCAATCAAATCGATAACGCGTGTTGTAAGAATGTTTGGTTCTGTTTCAAGACGTAAACGCTCTTGTGGGTACAAAGGAACCAACTTGCCGAATTCAACGCGACCGCGCGCTTCATCGGGTGTTACGCCATTGATAGTTTCAAGGGTAATAAGTGGGTTGTACTTCTGACGTTGTTCGCCTTCGCGCGCCTGACGTACTTGACCTGTAACAACATCTCCCTTGCGAAGCCCGTATTTGCGTACTTGCTGCTGTGAAACGTAGACATCGTTAGGACCAGGTAAATAACCACCGGTGCGAATAAATGAATAGTTATCCATGATGTCGACAAGGCCGCCCACTGGAACTAGAACATCATCTTCCCCAATTACTGGTTCGCGCTCTTCGCGATGTCCACGATCACGGTTGCGATCACGGCCACGGTTGCGATCACGGCCACGACCACGATCGCGTCCGCCAAAGCCACGGTCGTTATCGCGTGGCCCGTTATCAATTACATCGTCTTGACCGTCTTCGCCATCTGCATCGTTGGCAGAGTTCGATGAGTTGTTCGCGGCTTCGCGGTTGGAATTCTTCTTGGCATTGCGCGCTTCACGGCGTGCTTCGCGTTCGGCCTTTGCGGCTTCGCGGTTTGCTGCCTGTAGATCAGCGATTGCGGTTACGAGCGCATCCTTCTTTAACTTTGCAGCGCCATCAATACCGAGCTGTGCGGCAACTTCTTTTAACTTTGGAAGACTCATCGCGGCAAGCTCGGGTGAATTTGAGCGTACTGGAGTTACTTCCTTCTCTTGATCTGTCATCTCTATCTTTTCATTTGGGGCTTCGATTACGAGTTTGAGTTCGTAACAGCAGAAAGCCTGGTGATTTGGATTTATTACCTGCCGACTTTCACCGTAACTTCCGGCACTAGCAAGTGGGATAACCATAGCATCCCCAGCAGCAATTACAGAAGTTCGGCTCCGGTACGCGAAATCTCAAGGGATTTCGCCTCAAATTTTGAACCAGCAGCTCTGATTAATTCGGCAACATCCGCCTCAGTGCCAGAGTGCAAGGCGAGGACAGTTGGGCCTGCGCCAGAGATAAATGCCGCAACTCCGGCAGCACGCAACTTAGTTAAAAGAGCGAAAGAGGCCGGCATTGCTTCGGCGCGATATGACTGATGTAAGTAATCCTCGGTTGCGCGATAAAGCAGATCTGGGCGAACTGTTAGCGCGTGCACAAGGAGTGCTGTGTTTGCGGAATTTCGCGCAGCATCACGATGTGAAATTGTTTCCGGCAGCATCTTGCGCGCCTTCGATGTTGCAACTGCTGTCGCTGGAATAAATGCAATGGCGCGAATTCGAGTATCTACGTTTAAAGAAATAGCTTGCGCAACTTCTTTACCGTGCTGATCTTCGGTCCAGGCAACAACCGCGTTTCCATAAAGCGCTGCAGCTACGTTATCGGGATGGCCTTCCATCTCAGTTGCAATCTGCAATAACTTTTCATCGCTCATCTTGTCTGAACCGGTTAGAACCAACGCGCGAGCAAGGGAAAGTCCGCCAACAATCGCACTGGCTGATGAACCAAGGCCGCGTCCGTGCGGAATTACATTAAGCGCGCGAACAGCAACGCCCTTTGGCTTTCCGCCAAGAAAATCGAAACCTTTATACATCGCCTTAACGAGCAAATTCTTATCTGTACGTGGAACATCATTAGCGCCTTCACCGGTGACATCGATGTCAAGAACCGCATCATCGAGAATTTGTGCGACGTAACGATCATGCATACCAAGTGCTAAACCAAATGAATCAAATCCTGGACCCAGGTTGGCACTTGTTGCAGGAACCTGAACCTGAATTGGATTGGCTTTAAAAGTTGGTTTAGCCATGGCTTTACTTAAGTCCTAAAGCCTTTGCGGCAGCAACTGCATTGACCTTTACGATCTTTGGCTTGGCAAACTTTTCCAGTGCCCAAGAAATATCTTTAAGTCCGTGGCCAGTAACAGTAATGACTATTTTCTTGCCCTTAGGCAGCTTTCCAGCCTTCTTATATTTAATTAAGCCCGCGATGCCGGCAGCTGATGAAGGCTCAACAAAAACACCTTCTTTTCCAGCAACAAGTGCGTATGCCGCCAAGATCTCTTTATCTGTAACTGAATCAATTACGCCGCCTGATTTATCGCGCGCTTCAATCGCTTGATCCCAAGATGCCGGATTGCCGATGCGGATCGCAGTTGCAATTGTTTCTGGCTTAAGAATTGGCTTGCCCTTAACAAGTGGCGCAGATCCGGCGGCCTGGAAACCGTACATCTGTGGAAGTGAGTTAGAGATTCCATCTTTACGGTATTCGTTATATCCCTTCCAGTAGGCAGTGATATTTCCTGCGTTACCAACTGGAAGTGCATGAATATCTGGTGCGTATCCCAACATATCGATTACTTCAAAGGCAGCAGTCTTCTGGCCTTCGATGCGATATGGGTTTACCGAGTTAACAAGTGCGACTGGGTAGTTTTCTGAAAGATCACGCGCCAGAGTTAGGCAATCATCGAAGTTTCCATCAACCTGCAAAATTTGTGCGCCGTGAATAACTGCTTGGGCAAGTTTTCCAGTGGCAATCTTGCCAGCCGGAATCAGTACTGCAGAAATCATTCCTGCCTTTGTTGCATATGCGGCAGCGCTTGCTGAAGTATTTCCGGTTGATGCGCAGATGACCGCCTTGGCGCCATCTTCGGCAGCCTTTGAAATCGCCATAGTCATTCCGCGATCTTTAAATGAACCGGTTGGGTTGATGCCTTCGTACTTTAACCAGACATCGTTGCCAAGTAGTTCAGATAAGTAGCATGCGTAAATCAGTGGTGTGCCACCTTCACGAAGTGAGACAACAGGAGTCTTGGCAGATACTGGCAAGCGATCGCGGTATTCCTCGATTACTCCGCGCCATTGATGAGCGCCAGATTTCTTTGACTTGAAAAGACTCATGCGTTCATCGCTCCTTCTACCCGAATAACACTAGAAATATTTTGAACAGCGTCCATCTTCTTCAAAGATTCAACTGTTGCCTTAAGTTCGCCTTCAGTTGCTAAGTGGGTAACGATGGTTACTTCAGCATCATCATTGCGGCCTGCTTGATTAACGGTCTGAATAGATACGCCGTGATTAGCAAAAGTTGTAGCGATAGATGCCAAAACACCTGCTTTATCAGCGACTTCTAGGCGAATTAAAAACTTAGTTTTAGTTGATTCAATAGATGCGATATCGCGGTCTGCATAATCAGTTTCGCGCTGGCCAACTGAGTTAAGAGCGATATGACGCGCAACAGCTACGACATCTCCCAAGATTGCTGATGCTGTTGGTGCACCACCTGCGCCTCGACCGTAGAACATCAGAGATCCGGCAGATTCGGCTTCAACGAATACTGCGTTGTAAGCATCGCGAACAGATGCCAGTGGATGGCTCTTGTGCAACATCACTGGGTGAACGCGAACGGAAATTTCATCGGCAGGTGTTAGCTCGGCGATCGCCAGCAACTTAATGACGTGATCCATTGATTTTGCGATCTTCACATCTTCCAAAGTGATCTTCGAGATGCCTTCGCGATAAACATCATCAACTGTCACACGAGTATGGAAAGCAAGGCCCGACAAGATCGCTGCCTTTGCTGCGGCATCAAAGCCTTCGACATCTGCAGTTGGATCTGCTTCGGCGTATCCCAGGGCTTGTGCCTCTTTTAAAACATCGGCAAATTCACGGTCATCTTCATGCATCTTGGTCAAGATGTAATTTGTTGTTCCGTTTACGATTCCCATCAAGCGAGTTACGAAATCGCCGGCGAGAGAATCGCGCATTGGGCGAATAATTGGGATCGCACCAGCAACTGATGCTTCGTAGTAAATATCTTCACCCTTAGCGTAAGCGGCGGTAAACATTTCAGCGCCATGGCTAGCAAGTAGCGCTTTGTTCGCTGTTACAACAGACTTACGATTTTCAATCGCAGTCATGATTAATTCGCGTGCTGGTTCGATTCCGCCCATAACTTCGATGATCAGATCGATCTCAGTATCGTTAACAATTGAAAATGGATCAGTTGTAAATAGGCTCGGATTGATTCCTTCGTAAGGCTTGATAGTGCGAACTGCGATGCGGGCGAGTTCCATCTTTACACCGGCGCGAGTAGAGAGCTCATCAGTATCGGCAAGGAGCAAACGGGCGACAGAACTGCCGACCACGCCACATCCGAGCATGCCGATGCGTACTGGTTTATCTGCTGGGCTCATCTGCCTATTCTTTCACATCAAGTGCGAGCAGATCTTCCTCATTTTCACGGCGCACAATTACGCGGGCTTTTCCATCTTTTACTGCAACAACAGGTGGACGCGGGACATGGTTGTAATTGCTGGCCATGCTGCGGCCGTATGCGCCAGTGGCCGGAATAGCAATCAAGTCGCCGGGTGCGATATCGCTCGGCAAATTGATATCCCGAATTACGATGTCACCTGTCTCGCAATGTTTTCCAACAACGCGAGAATTAATTGAATTTGCAGATGATGCACGATGGGCAATTACCGCATGATATTCGGCGTCATAAAGTGAAGGACGAATATTGTCGCTCATTCCACCATCGACGGAAATGTAACGACGAGTCTTTCCATCTTCGAGTACAACATCTTTAGTTGTTCCAACTTCGTACAAAGTGAAAGTGGTTGGTCCAACGATGGCGCGACCTGGTTCAATCGAAATCGTTGGAATACTTAACTTATGTTTTTCGCAAGAAGCTGTTACGGCGCTGCGAAGAGCAGGCATAACTTCACCTGGTTCCAAAGTTTCATCGCCTGGCAAGTAGGCAATTCCATATCCACCACCCAAATCAAGTTCGGGAAGTTCCTTGCCGTAAACATCGCGGTACTTTGCAAGTAGCCCAATCAAACGATCTGCCGCAAGCTGGAATGAATCGGTTCCGAAGATCTGTGAACCAATATGTGAATGGAATCCGCGTAGCTCTAGTTCGGGATGGCTTAAGACTTTTTCAACCGCGGCCCAAGCGGCGCCGCTCGCAATTGAGAATCCAAACTTCACGTCTTCATGCGCTGTCGAAATTGATTCGTGGGTGTGCGCCTGAATTCCTGGTGTTAGGCGCAACATCACGCCTTGTACTTTCTTATATTTACGCGCGATCGTGGCAACACGTTCGATTTCATGGATTGAATCCATAACAATCGTCTTTACGCCCACGTTTACCGCGCGATCGATTTCCGCAACCGATTTATTGTTGCCATGTACTTCGATCTTGTGGGGGTCGATTCCACCAGCTAATGCAACAGCAAGTTCGCCACCTGTGCAGACATCGATTCCGATTCCGCATTCTTTTACCCACGTTGCGACTGCGGTAGAAATAAAGGCCTTTGCCGCGTAATAAACCGTGCCGGCATGTGAACCGAATTCATCGCGTAGCGCGTTATTCCAACCTGTTGCGCGGGTGCGGAAATCATCTTCATCAATAAAGAATGTTGGTGTGCCAAAATCTTGCGCCAACTTTGTTGCGGAGATGCCAGATAGGTGGAGCTCACCGTTGGTGAAAGAAACGTTCTTCGACCACATGGTTACATCCGCTCCGGCGCGCTGACGCCAAGTAAGAGGAGACCATTCTTCAGTACTTGCAGAGTCGCTGCACATAAATTAAGTCGCGCGCTGTGTAACGCTGTTGCCGGCTCATCCCCCATCGGCAAGACGCGGCAATCTGCGTAGAAGCCGTGATAAACCCCGGCCAACTCTTCGAGGTAACGGGAAATTCGATGCGGTTCGCGCAGTTCGGCGGCGCTAGCCACAATACGTGGGAACTCGGCTAGTGAACCTAGGAGTTCGTTTTCGCGATCGTGTGAAAGTTGTGCCGGATCAAAGTTATCTAAACCACTGGCGATATTTAGTTCGGTGGCATTGCGCAAAACTGCAGCGATTCGAGCGTGGGCGTATTGCACGTAATAAACCGGATTCTCATTGGTATTGCGCTTTAAGATATCGATATCCATAACCATCGGAGTATCAACTGGATAACGAATCAAGGTGTAACGCGCAGCATCAACGCCAACTTTTTCTACAAGTTCTTCGAGAGTAATAATTGTTCCAGCGCGCTTAGAAAGCTTTACCTCCTCGCCGCCCTCCATAATCTTTACTAACTGACCAATTAAAACCTCGATGTTGTATTCGGGATTATCGCCAGCACAAGCTGCGGTGGCCTTCAAGCGGTGGATATAACCGTGGTGATCTGCGCCAAGCATGTAGATACAGATATCAAAACCGCGTTCACGTTTATTGATGTAATAAGCAGTATCTGATGAGAAGTAAGTTAAATCGCCATTTGCTTTCACAAGTACACGATCTTTATCATCACCAAAATCAGTTGTTCGCAGCCAAGTTGCATCATCAATCTCAAATACGTGGCCCTGTTTGCGCAATTTATCTAGCCCGTGTTCAACACTTCCGCCATCGTGCAGGCTGCGTTCGGAGAACCAAACATCAAAGTGGGTATTAAATGTATCTAGAACTCTTTGCTGATCTTTGAGTTGTAATTTGTAGGCGGCTTCGCGGAATGCAATCAGACGTGGTTCTGCTTCTAGCGTGGTTATATCTGGATTCTCTGCGAGAACTTCCTTAGCCAAATCGGCAATGTAATCACCTTGGTAACCATCTTCGGGAATTGGTTGACCCAGCGCTGCGGCTTGTACAGATTGGCCAAAGAGGTCCATCTGATTGCCACGATCATTTATATAAAACTCACGAACAACCTCGGCACCGGCAGCGCTAAGTACGCGACCCAGCGCATCGCCAACCGCTGCCCAGCGAGTGTGTCCTAAGTGCAGAGGACCGGTTGGATTGGCAGAGATAAACTCAAGATTGATCTTTACGCCAGCAAGAGCAGTGCCTTTTCCATAAGCTTCTTTAGCGTTCAAAATTGTGCGCACCAAATCTGCTTGGCTAGCGCGATTTAACTTAATGTTGATAAAGCCAGGTCCGGCAATATCTACAGCGGAAACTTCTGGAAGTTCTTCTAGGTCCTTCTTTAATAGCTCTGCAACTTCGCGCGGATTCTTTCCAGCAGGCTTAGCCAGTTGCAGCGCAATAGAAGACGCGTAATCACCGTGATCGCGATTCTTAGGGCGCTCTAGCGGGATCGTCGCAGGCACAGTTCCGACCAAATCTCCGCGCGCAATGGCGTGAGAGATCGCCGCCTGAATTTGGGCAGCTAATAGATCTGAATGTGAACTCACAGGGCAAGGTTACCCTGCGCAGCGAATTACTTTCCGAACCCCATTAGGTGCTCAAGAGCGAGCTGATTTAGGGCTTCGTACTGATAACCACGCGCGCCGGCTGATTCAACATCGAATGAATCTTTTGCAAGATCCTTCCAACTTTCTCCAGCGCCCATTGTGTTTTCGGTAAGGCCAGGAATATTGGAATCTTTCTGTGCCGCGATTACGCGTGGATCGTTGCGATAGGCAGTAGCACGATCTTTGAGTGCAAGGTAGGTGCGCATATTTGCTGTTGCAGAATCCCAGACGCCCTTGTCATCTTCAGTGCGACCTGGCTTGTAATCAAAGTGCTTTGGACCGTCGTACTTATAGCGCTCAAGCAGTTCAACTAAGAAGAATGCTGACTTGAGATCGCCATGGCCAAATACCAAATCTTGATCAAACTTTGGACCGTGCTGACCATTTAGATCAATGTGGAATAACTTCTTCTGCCACAGCGCTTGTGCGATTCCATGAACGAAATTAAGTCCAGCCATTTGTTCGTGGCCAACTTCTGGGTTTAGCCCAACTAGCTCTGGGTGATCGAGGGTGTAGATGAAGGCTAGTGCGTGGCCAATTGTTGGCAAGAAGATATCGCCACGTGGTTCATTTGGCTTTGGTTCGATGGCAAATTTGATCTTGTAGCCGTTATCTAAAACATATTGGCTAAGTACGTTAAATGCTTCGCGCATACGTTCGTGTGCAACATAGGCATCCTTTGCTGCATCCGATTCGGCGCCTTCGCGTCCGCCCCAGCAAACATAGGTATGCGCACCGAGTTCAACTGCGAGTTCGATATTGCGCATCGCTTTGCGAAGTGCGTAGCGACGAATATCGCGATCATTGCTGGTAAATGCGCCATCTTTAAATACTGGATGCGAGAAGAGATTTGTTGTTGCCATTGGAACTTGCATTCCAGTTTCGGCAAGGGCCTTCTTGAAGCGATCAATGTGACCGCGACGCGATGCATCATCGCTGCCGAATGGGATCAAATCATCATCATGGAAAGTAACGCCATATGCACCGCGCGCTGCAAGTTCGTTAACTGTGCGAACCGGATCGAGCGCGCCACGGGTGGCATCACCAAAAGGATCGCGCGCTTGCCAGCCGACGGTCCAAAGTCCGAAGGTGAACTTATCTGCAGGGGTTGGAGTCAATGACATTTAACTTCCTCACTTCTTCGCTTTATGAGCGCGCTGTGCGGGCGAGAAAACCCGAAATTTTGTATAAGGCGAACTTACCTCTAACCTATGCCTCAGTACATGAGTTTTTTATAACATTCTCATGACGCTCCAGCGGGAGTGGTGAAATGGCAGACACGCAAGTCTTAGGAACTTGTGCTTCGGCGTGCGGGTTCAAGTCCCGCCTCCCGCACCAGAGTTTTTTAGTTATTCGCAAAAAGGACTCACCTGAAAATGGCTAAGCAATCTCCAGCAAAGATAAAGAAGTTGCGTGGCGAAGCTATGCGCGCGGCGGCCAAACGAAAAGCCGAGAAAGCCCAGAACCGTTGTGGCGTTACTAGCGGTGAAGTTGATTTAGATGCCTACGCCGCAGTTGACGGAGCATGGCGCGAACTTGGATTAGCTGCTCCAGCACGCAGAGCCCTAATCGATGAGGGTCTATACAAAGTAAGTGATTTAAGAAAGTACTCACTTGATGCGATTAAAGACTTACATGGCATGGGACCGAATGCTATTCGCATATTGATTACAGCGATGAAGAAGAGCGATATTTCTTTCAGGAAATAACTAGTTGGTGATGGCCCAAGCGACTAGAACAGCGCCAATTACTCCGAGCGCCACCATGACTTCGCGCTTTGCCAGCAATCCATGTGCGCCCTTTATAAAGGTAAGTGAGAGTGCGATAAATCCAGGGATAAACACCGCAGCGCTATTGAGAATCACACCGTCTTTACCCGTTTGATAGCGCAGGTTGATTAGGCCGATAGCAAATAGTAAATAGCTGGCCATTCGATAATTGTTAAGCGCATATTTTGAAAGCGGTGCATTAGTCATAGTCCCATGTTACAAGTATTAAACGGGCTTACAAACATTAAAACAAACATTAAAGGGGCGCCGGTTTCCCGACGCCCCTTTAATCTTAACTATTTAAAGACGATTAGTGATCGTCCTTCATGCCTTCTGCCATTGACTTCATGCGAGCGATCTTCAAGATTGTAAGACCGAATACGCACTTAGCTAGAACGTCAGCGACTGTGTAACCAACCTGTACGCCAACGAACTGCTCTGCAGATGCCATTCCTTCACCCATACCGAGAATGTATGAGATTGGGTATACGCCCCATGTCGCGATAAGTAGGAGACGCAAGCGACCAACGGTTGCTGCTACGCCTTCTGGCTGGCGATCAAGTGACTTGCCAAGCTCTACGAACAATACGTAGAGGATGTAGAGGAATGGAAGTGTTGAAAGAACACCGTAAAGAATTTGTGTGTTCTGGTCGTTTGAGATTTCACCTGGGTAACCAAGTGCGATCATCGCAGCTGATGCTGGAACCAAACGCATGATGAGTGACTTTGAAACTTCCTTTGCAAGTGCAAGCACTGCAATAACTTCAACAAGAAGTAGTGGAACAGTTAGTAGCCAGTCAACGTAACGGTATGCCTCGTTGAATGCACCCTGGTCTCCAGAAACCTTAACTGCCATTCCTTCAGATGCTTCTGAGAATGAGTTAAAGATTCTCCAGTAGTGGTAGCCGGCAATGAATGTAACCATTGATGACATAACGAGAGCGTTGCGGTACTTAGCAAGTACGCGACCTTGTGAAACGAGGGTGTAGATAGTGCATGCAAGCATTGAAACAAGTCCGAACGAGAATACGTTGTAGACCAGGTTCCACTGATTTGCGGTTAGGGTTAACATGTAAATAAGCCTCCGTGGGGTGCTTAATACTTCAAAGACCATTCGGCCTCCGAAGCCAAGGCCGAGCGATGAAGTCCTCGAGGAACCACATTGATCCGCTTTGGTAAGTAACAGTGTGAACCTGATGCGAGTGATTCGCATCTTTACTCGACAGTAATTTCCAACTTTTTTAATCTTTTTTTTCGAAATCACGCTCAATTTCGACCTACCCCTGGGGGAACCACCTCTCCAACTACCCCCGCCTTGGCCAAGTTAGGCTGACCCCATGCGCCGCGAGCTCCAAGACCTCCATTCTCATCCGGGCTTTACCGCCCTGGCAACCTCGCGCTTTATCTCGAATGTGGGAAATGGCATCTCGCCGGTGGCCCTGGCTTTTGGCGTACTGGCCCTGCCAGGGGCTACTGGAAAAGATTTAAGTATCGTGATGGCAGCGCGCATGTTTCCGATGATTGCCTTGATGCTTTTCGGCGGAGTAATTGGAGACCGCTTTAAAAGAAATCGCATCGTGGGCGGGGCCGACATTATTGGTAGCGGGTTCGCGGCCATCAGTGCGATCTCTTTAATTGTTAACCACTCAAGTGTTTTCTTGCTTGCCTTGATGGGCGCGTTATTCGGAGTTTTAAATGCGCTCTGGTGGCCAGCGATGTCAGGCGTACTTCCAGAAGTTCTACCGAAGGAAAAGCTGCAACATGGAAATGCAGTCATCGCTCTGACCACAAATATCGGTTACGTGGCCGGGGCTCTACTTGGTGGAATTTTGGTTACCGCATTCGGTTCCGGTTGGGCGTTGTTAGTTGATGCAATCTCATTCTTCATTGCCGGAATCATTGTTTGGAATTTGGATCTGCCAACGATCATCCGCGAAAACAAGAACACTATGTTTCACGATTTAAAGTTGGGCTGGCGAGAATTTATCTCAAGATCATGGGTTGTTGCCGTTGTTCTTGCATTTGCTGTTGTAAATCTGGCTTACGAATCAATGCTGCAAATTCTGGGGCCACTTAACTTTTCCAAGTTAGAAAACGGCCCACAGTTCTGGTCATTTAATTTGGCCGCCTTAACAACAGGTATGTTGATTGGAAGCGTTATCTCTCTCAAAGTTCACTTTAGTAGACCTCTACTTTTTGCCATGTTGATCATTTCAGCAACTGCGATTTGGGATTTTTCGCTGGCGCTAGGCACTCCACTTTGGATATCTCTAATCTGTGCGTTTCTTGCTGGTATCGCCGTCGATATCTTTATGGTTGTTTGGAATACGGCGCTCCAATCGCATATTCCAGAAGAGTCCTACTCAAGAGTTGTCGCCTATGACGCTTTTGGTTCTTTCGGGTTATCACCCCTGGGCATTGCTGCTGCAGGTCCGTTGGCGGAGTTATTTGGGGTAAGTACGATGCTCTTCGTTACTGGAGCGCTGACACTATTTGCGGCGCTGGCCACGCTCTCAGTTAAATCCGTTCGAGACTTAAAACCTGTAACAAATGCGTAGAGTTGCGACATGAACAAAGAAGCGAGTGAGCGCGATAAGTTAGCGGCAATAGCTCCACCAAAGTTGCGTGGCTGGTTCCACTTAGCAGCGACCCCTGTAGTAATTATCGCTTCGCTAGTTCTATTTATATTAAGTAAGAACTCACTTAAATTTGCAGTTGCTCTCTATTCCATAACTGCGATCATGCTCTTTAGCGTTTCCGCTATTTATCACCGCGTTCCTTGGTCACCCGCCAAGAAAAAGGTCTGGCGGCGTTGGGATCATGCCAACATTAATTTGCTGATCGCCGGTTCTTACACGCCATTTGCCGTAACGCTCCTGCATGGAAATGATCGAACAATCCTGCTTAGCGTTGTTTGGATTGGTGCGCTCTTGGGCGTTGCCATGCGAATCTTTTGGGTGGGTGCACCTCGTTGGCTCTATGTCGCTAATTATTTACTTCTTGGTTGGGTCGCAATTGTTTATACGCCCCAGTTGTATAAAGAAGGTGGCCTCTGGGTTCTGCTTCCGATAGTTATTGGCGGACTGCTCTACTCAATAGGCGCGATTTTCTACGCACTTAAACTGCCTGGCCGTACCGCCAAATACTTCGGTTTTCACGAGCTCTTCCATATCTTTGTGCTCGCCGCTTGGGTCTCGCAGTACCTTGCGGTCTCATTTGCGATCTACCGCCAGTAATTCACCCCACTTTTAAACTTTCCAGCCTTTGCCCTAATCTAGGCACATGGCTGAGAAGAACTCGTTCCTTAATTGGGTTGGATTTAAAGAGAGCGAAAGCTCTGCTCCTAGTTCGGTAGATCGTATTCGCGAACTCGAATCGCAACTCAACGACCTTCGCTCTCGTCGCGATATCACTTCCTTAAGCAAGGAAGAGTTTGAAATTCTCGCAACTGAAACTGCGATGTCGATGATCAAGTCGGCGCAGGCACGTGAGTCCAAAGCTTTTGCTTCCTCTGAACGCGTTGTTCTTGAAGCTACCCGTCAGGCAAAAGATGCCATTGAAACTGCAGAGACCAAGGCGCGTTCTATTCTTTCGGGCGCAGAAGCACGTGGCCGTAAATACATAACCGCAGCAGAAGCCGAAGCAGCTGAGCGTCTATCAACAGTAGAACGTGAAGCGCAACGTATCTTTGATGAAAAGCGCCGTGAAGCATCAGCACTTGCCCAAGCTGCACGTCGTGAAGGTGAACGAATTATCCTTGCCGCAACGAGTGAAGTCGCTGAGTATCGCCAATGGTTAAGCGGTGTTATTTCTGAGGCAGAACGCCTATACAAGATTCAAACCCAATCTTTGGATGCAGCCGAGCAAGCAATTGCTCAGAGCCGCTCTCGTCTGGATAGCGCTTTTGAACGACTTGCTCAATTGCATAAGAGCGTAAATGAAAATCTAAATGCTGATAACTCGGTGATTGATACTGGTCCAAAGAAAGTAATAAGTCAGCGCACTAAACCAGCGCTCGAAGCGCCAGTTAAAAAAAGTACAGCGAAGAAATCAGTAACCAAGAAAAGCGCTGCTAAGAAAAAGCCTGCCAAGCGTCGGTAATTAAATGGCTACCAAACGCGGTATCCAGTACATCCCTGCAATAGATGGCCTGCGTGCTGTCGCTGTAATTGCGGTAATGCTCTATCACCTAGGGCTGGAATGGATTCCGGGTGGCTTTCTTGGTGTTGATCTCTTCTTTGTAATTTCGGGTTACGTAATTACACGTTTATTACTCGATTCAATTCAAGAACGTGGTGGCCTAGACCTGCGTGCTTTCTACATGGCGCGTATTCGCAGGCTGTTACCACCGCTGCTTTTCATGTTGATTGTTACATCGATTGTTGTTGGACTTTGGGCACCAGATACAACGAAGAAATTTTTAACCGATGCTCCATTTTCGATCTTCGGGGGCATGAACTGGTGGCTAGTTTTTAACCAGCAGGATTACTTTGAAAGCAGTGGCCGCCCGCCTTTACTGCAGCACACTTGGTCTTTAGCGGTCGAGGCTCAGTTCTATCTAATCTGGCCGTTGGTACTGCTCTTGGTGCTTCGCTTCTTCGGAAAGAAATTGATTCCTGCCGCAGCGCTGATAATTGCGGCAACCTCGGGCATTGCGCTGATGTTGGTCTCTTTCCAATTAGATGACGCCAATTCGTCAAAGGTGAGCCACGTTTACTTTGGCACTGATACCCACAGCATCGGGCTATTTTTGGGGGCAGCACTTGCCGTTAGTTGGATCCCCCAAAACTTCCGACCAGAAGTTAGTCGCAGAGCGCAAGATTTTATCGATGGCGTTGGCGTCTTTGGATTCCTCGGAATTCTGGCGACATTCTTACTGATTGATGAATCAGATCCCACACTTTATAAATTAGCTTTTCCACTTGCAGGAATCTTTGGTACCGCGATTTTGATTTCGATTGTTCATCCTGCATCACGCTTTGCCCCGCTTTTACGTAACAAAGTTCTGCTCTGGATTGGTGAGCGTTCTTATGCGATCTACTTGTGGCACTGGGTAATCTTTCAAATTTCACGTCCGCAAGTGGATTTAGATGGTGAAGATTGGGCCTTATTCTCACTTCGTATTTTAGTTGTGCTCGCTTTATCCGATATCTCACTTCGCTTAGTAGAGCTTCCAATTCGTAGTGGCGCTGTTGCATTCTGGTTTAGAGGAATGAAGTACCGCACGCCATCGGTTAGAAGAAAACAAAAGTTCTTGGTCTGGAATCTTTCAGCGCTTATCCTGCTCTCATCGGCGGTAGTTTCACTAAATGCGTTAATCGAAATTGATGATAAAAATAAAGAGTTGGCTCAACAGCTCAAGGATTCGAATAAACCCATCACGGCACCGATTGTTGGAGATGTACCTGGCTTATGGGTAACCGGTGACTCCGTAATTTTAGGAATCCGATCTGAGATCGAATCGCGTCATCCGATAGCGTTGATCAATGCTCGAGTTGGTCGCCAGGCTGCAGAACTGCTGGAAGTTATGGCTGTAGATGGTGAAAAAGTTAAAGAATCACCAGTGGTATTTAACTTAGGAAATAACAACGCTCTGACTAGCGAAGAAGTAACTGCAATATTTGAAGAAGTTAAAGGCGCTCCCAAGGCGATAGTTGTAAACACAGCAGTACCGCGCCCTTGGAAAGAGGCTAATAACGCCTTAATCAGCGAGATCGCGGCAAAGTATCCAAATATTTCGGTGATCCGTTGGGATCAAATATCTGAGGGCCATCCAGAATATTTCGCACCAGATGGCGTGCATTTAGTACCGACCGGGGTTCGCGCCTACGTAGCCGCAATCGAGACAAAGCTTTAAAAAAATAACCCCCACCAAATCGGTGAGGGATATTTTCTCTTGAAATTATTTACTGTGGATTATTCGAACTGACCTGCAAATCCAAATGCCTTTGCAGTTGCGATCTGACCATCTGAGTACATTGATGAGACTCGGAATGATGTTGAGCCATCTGTTGAACCCTTTGTAAATTCAATTGAAAGCTGATCAGCTGGAAGTACGCCTGATTCTTTCCATTCGCCCATATTTGAGCGAACTTCAAACTTATAACCTGTTAGACCAGCAGTTGCTGCTGGCGCCTTCCAAGTAATAACCATTACTGATTTAGAAGAATCTTTCCAGTTTCCGATGAAGCGACCTGGAGCTTCAACAGCAGCAACCGCTTCGCCAGTCGCAGCGGACTCAGTTGCAACAGGTGTTGCTTCTTCTGACATTTCTGGAGCCGCTGATTCAGAAGCTGTTGCAGATGCCGAAGCAACTGGCGCAACTTCATCTGTATCTGATGCCGGACGTGAAATGACAACGATTGCAAGAAGTGCGATACCGATAACTGCTGCGATCAAAACACGTGGTGAAGTTGATTGCTTAGGCGCTGCACTTGGCTTTGCTGCTGGAGCAGCCTTAGGTGCAGGAATTGTTGAAACGCTTACTGAAGCCGGGCGCTTTACTCCGCCGACTGGAACTGGTGGAACTACAAAATTATTTGCAGAAGATGTCTTCTTTGCAGCTGACTTCTTTACTGCGCTCTTCTTGCGAGCAGGCGCTTTCTTTGCCACCTTCTTGGCAACTTTCTTTGCTGCCGCCTTCTTCTTGGCAGGTGCCTTCTTCGCTACCTTCTTCGCTACCTTCTTTGCAGGAGCCTTCTTAGCAACTTTCTTTACAACCTTCTTAGCTGCGGCTTTCTTCTTAGCCGGTGCTTTCTTCTTAACTGCCACGATGTGACTCCTTTGAAAATTGGAAACGATCAGGGGTGGAACTAACTCGTATAGGCCAAGTTTAGCCTAGGGAGTTGAGCAAACTGATGACATGAGGTGCGATAGCGCGGAGAGATTTTCCGCGATGGCTTATCGCATCCTTCTCTTCTGCGCTCATTTGTGCGCTAGATATTGAATAACCAGCGGGGCGGAAAATTGGATCGTAGCCAAATCCCTGATCCCCAATCGGCTCACGCAGAATCCAACCTTCAAATTTCGCTTCTTCCACATGGGTGCGGCCATCGGGCAAAGCCAGAGCTGCAACACAAGTGAAGTGTGCACTTCGCTTCTCATCTGGAACATCAACAAGCGAAGCTAAAACTTTTGCAGTATTTGCTTTGTCATCACCGTGACTTCCCGCCCAACGTGCCGAGAATATTCCGGGATCGCCTTTTAAATAATCAACGCAAAGTCCACTGTCATCTGCAATTGCCGGAATTCCAGATGCTGCGCACATCTCGCGCGCCTTTAGCAGAGCATTTTCTTCAAAAGTTGAACCGGTTTCATCAACATCATGCAGGCTAGGAAATTGATCAAGTCCAACTAACTCAATCTGCCCGGCAGCAATATCTTCCAGAATGCGACGGAACTCTTCGATCTTGCCTTTATTGCGTGTGGCAAGAAGTAATTTATGGGGGGTTTGGTTAGAACTCACTTAGCCAGAGCAGCCTTCTGTATTTCACCTAGTTCTACACAGCCTGCTACAGCAAGATCAAGAAGTGAATCAAGTAAGTTGCGATCAAATGGCACGCCTTCAGCAGTTCCTTGAACTTCAATGAAACGTCCATCGCCACTGCAGACCACATTCATATCGGTATCTGCACGCACATCTTCTTCGTAGCAAAGATCGAGCATTGGAACGCCGTCGATAATTCCGACAGAGACGGCTGCAACTGAATCGCTAAGTGGTTTGGAATCTGCCTTGATATGGCCTTGTGACTTTGCCCAAGAGATTGCATCCGCAAGTGCTACATATGCGCCAGTAATTGCCGCAGTGCGGGTTCCACCATCTGCCTGCAAAACATCACAGTCAATTACGATGGTGTTTTCACCAAGTTCTTTCATATCAACGATCGCGCGAAGTGAACGCCCAACCAAACGTGAAATTTCTTGGGTGCGTCCGCCGAGCTTTCCCTTAACGCTTTCGCGATCAGAACGTGTATGAGTAGCGCGTGGCAACATCGCATATTCTGAAGTTACCCAACCTTTGCCAGAATCTTTCAACCAACGTGGGACGCCCGGAGTAAATGAAGCGACGCAAAGGACGCGGGTCTTTCCAAACTCCACCAGCACTGAACCTTCGGCATGATCTAACCATTTACGCGTGACTTTAATTTCGCGCAGCTGGCTATTAGTTCTTCCGTCGTTACGTGCCATGGGCTTCCCAATCTATAGATGATCTATGTGCTGTACAGAACCCACTTCAGGTCCTAAAAATCTGCGTGCCAGAACTTCAAATGCTGCGGAGTCTCCTGTTGCTAAGAAACGATGTGTGGCTGGCGTTGTTGATGGCGCCCGTAGCAATGAGTTTTCAACCAGAGTTCGGTAAAGATCTTTTGCAGTCTCTTCTGCGCTGGAAACCAGCGAGACGCCATTGCCCATGACATAGGAAATTACGCCTGTTAATAGCGGATAGTGAGTGCAGCCTAAAACCAAGGTGTCGACTTCAGCATCCATAACCGGTTGCAAATATTCGCGAGCGACTTTAGTAATCGCCTCCCCTGAAGTTTCACCACGTTCTACATATTCGACAAAGAGCGGGCAAGCAATGGATGTGATCTCTAATTGCGGCGCAGCAGCGAAAGCATCTAAATACGCTTTTGAATCTATCGTTGCGCGCGTACCAATTACACCGATACGACCGGTGCGAGTTGCCGCTACTGCGCGACGAACTGCGGGTTGAATCACCTCAATAACTGGTACTGAATATCTCTCGCGCGCATCGCGCAACATTGCAGCGCTTGCTGTATTGCAGGCAATTACTAGCGCTTTAACTCCTTGATCAACTAAGTAATCCAGCGTTTCAAGTGCAAAGGTACGAACTTCGGCAAGTGGTCTTGGACCATAAGGGCCGCGCTTGGTATCGCCGATATAAAGCGTTGATTCATTTGGAAGTTGATCGAGAATTGCACGAGCGACGGTTAATCCGCCAACTCCTGAATCGAAAATTCCGATTGGTGCATCGCTCACAGGGCAAGACTACCGCCTTACGCCTTAAGCCCAGAGCGTCCCGTCAAGCCCTTCAGTTGCTTCTTCGATATCTGATCCATAAATTCCCGTTGAAAGATATTTCCACCCAGCATCGCAGACAATGAAGGCGATATCGGCATCGCGTCCGTCGCGCACCGCTTCTTTACCCATGGCAATTGCTGCGTGCAAAATGGCACCAGTTGAAATGCCTGCAAAAATTCCTTCAACTTCCAACAGCTCGCGAACGCGACTTACAGAATCTTCTGCACCGACTGAAAAGCGGCGAGTAAGAACCGATGCATCGTAAAGCTCGGGAACAAAGCCTTCATCAATATTGCGAAGGCCATAAACCACTTCACCATATCGAGGTTCAGCAGCAATAATCTGAATATCTGGTTTTTGTTCGCGAAGATAACGTCCGGCGCCCATCAAAGTTCCAGTAGTTCCAAGTCCTGCTACGAAGTGAGTAATGGTTGGAAGATCTTTAAATATCTCAGGGCCAGTACCTTCGTAGTGCGCTTTGGTATTTGCGGGATTTCCATATTGATACAAGAAAACCCATTCTGGATTCTGCGCTGCCAATTCTTTTGCAACTCTGACCGCTTCATTAGAACCGCCAGCAGCAGGTGAAGAAATAATCTTGGCGCCCCACATCTCCAATAACTGGCGACGTTCGGGGCTGGTGTTCTCTGGCATTACACAAATTAATTTATAACCGCGCACCTTTGCTGCCATTGCTAGAGAAATACCGGTATTGCCACTTGTTGGTTCCAAGATGGTTGCACCTGGTTTTAACTGCCCACTCTTTTCAGCTTCGTTGATCATCGAAATTGCTGTGCGGTCTTTGATCGAACCGGTTGGGTTGCGATCTTCCATCTTCGCCCAGAGGCGAACATTTGGTGCAGGAGAAAGCCGCGGCAATCCGATTAGCGGAGTATTTCCTACCGATGCTTCAAGCGAGTCGTAACGCGACAATTTATCCGCCAGCGACTGCAGGAAGAATTGTTACTGAATCACCATCTTTGATTTGAGCATCCAAACTTCCGAGAAAGCGAACATCTTCATCGTTTATATAAATATTAATGAAGCGGCGGAGCGCGCCATTTTCAAGCAGACGATCTCCGATTCCAGGGTATTGCGCATCGAGGTCTGAGATAACTGCGTTAAGTGTTGCACCGCTTGCAGATACAGCCTTCTGATCTTTTGTAAACGGGCGAAGAATTGTTGGAATGCGTACGTCGATGCTCATGTGCTTATTATGGCCAAAAAAGAGCTTATTCGGTAATTGAAACTTCTTCCTCAGTTACTACGCCATCAATAATTCGATAAGAACGGAATTCAATTGCAGGTGCAATCTCTTTGCGACTAGAGACCAGCACGTAATGCGCTCCAGGTTCGCCTGCGTAAGCAATATCCGTGCGTGATGGAAAAGCTTCGGTTTCAGTGTGAGAGTGATAGATAACAACGATCTCTTCATCGTTATCGTCTACCTCACGATAAAGCGCCAATAAATCTTTCGGATCGAATTCATAAAATGTTGGAGAATGCGCTGCGTTGATCATGGGCTTTAAACGTTCCGGGCTGTCTTTCCCGACTGGGCCAAGGATTACGCCGCAACATTCATCCGGATATTCGGCACGGGATTGTTCGACGATTGCATCAACAAAGGCGCGTGAAATTGTTAGCGACATAAGAAGGTGATCCTAACCCTCATCCATCAACGCTGCTACAAGACCTTCTTGCAACCAGCCGAGCCATCCATAAACAATGTAAACACCGCGCAGTGGATCATCGGGTGCCAGGAGTTCTAACTCGTCGCTGCTTCGCTCTTGCACATTTAAGCGAACGCCCAGCGCTAAACGCATATCGTTGATTGCGCCAAGCCAGGCGTTAGCGCTGTCATGATCAAGATCAACTGTTCCATCGTTAGCGCTCTTTAAATACATCCGCATCGCCATGGCATGAGCTTGTTTCTTATTTCGTAAAGTTGATTCGGTGTAACGGCGAAACTCTGCGGAGTCAGCTTGATCTTGATAAGCATTTGGCAATAAGCGGTGAAGCACTTCATCTTCGGGTGGCGCATCGTGAGTAGTTATTCCAACCATTGCTGCAAGTGGATCTTCGTGTCCGTGATCTACTCGTTCAGCAAGCAACTCAATAATCTGCTCGGCAAGATTTATCAATATCTCGCGTTCATTCTCGGCAAACTCAGCTACATAAGAGTTACTACCGTGGCGCTTAAAGCCTTCAGATGTCATAGCGCTTGATCTCCGCGTTGCAGCGTTGCCCAAAGACCGTATTCGTGAAGGCGAGCAACATCGTGCTCCATCTCTTCGCGACTACCGGTAGAAACAACTGCTTTTCCTTCGGTATGTATTTTCATCATTAACTCGTTGGCTTTCTCTTTCGAGTAACCAAAGAGTTCCATTAATACATAAGTCACGTAGGTCATGAGATTTACGGGATCATCCCAAACGATGGTTACCCATGGAGTATCGCCAGAGAAGATCGCGCGGATCTGCTCCTCGATATGGGTATCTGTTTTAACCATCACCGGATAATGATAGAGAACTCTGGCGCTGCTACTTGCCGCCAATTCTGATCGGCCTCGACGATTACTTGGTAGCGCGCAATTTGGCGGCTCTGTTTCTCGATCGCGAAAGCGAATGCACCTTGCTCGTCGGTGATTGCACTCGCCACTTTCTTCCAAGCACCAGCGCTAAATTTCATGAGCGAGATGTTTGCTCCTGCGGCACGAGGTCGAACTACACCCTCGATTGAAAGTGGTGCGGTTGCCTTAACTGTTCCAGGTGCCGAGATAGAAATTGTGCGATCGATTAATACTGAGGTTTCGTTACTTATTGATTCTGCGCGCTCCCATGTGCCTTCACTGAACACTCGGATCGCCGTCGTTTTGCCCAAGAGAATTGGAGTTGTGAATTTCCCATCCACACCAGTGGTTGCTGAACCAAGAACGCGCCAGATTGTATCGGTGGCGCTCTTTCCTTCGATGCGCAGTGGAACGTTAGCTGCTGGCAATTTATCTTCGAGCGTTAATTGCGCGCTGATTGAAACTGCGCTGCCATACAAAGCTGCTGCTTTATCAACCGTTAAAACGCTAATCACCTTTACCGGCGAAATTCCTAAAGCAGTCTGGCGAATCGCTTCCATTGCAAGCGGTTCTTCCATGCCTAGAGTCCAGGCAGTTACTCCGCCTAATTTATATTTTGCAACAAGCTCACTGCGCAAACGGTAGCTCTGTGCATTTTGATACCAAGCGGTGCGCGTTGCTGTGCAAATGGTGGAACGTCCATCTGCAGTACTTCCCTCATAGGATTTTGTATAAGTAAATGTAGCTTCACCAAATTTCGCATCAAAAACTGGCGTCACACCGTAGTTTGTCGCAAGCGTTGTCGCATCGCGCATTACAAACGTTGCCGCCTTCGCACCGACTTTAATTGCCTTGGCAAATGGCGCAGGACATACGCCATCAACTTTTGTTACCCAGTCACGACCGTAACCAGCAAGTCCCAAATAAACCTTTGATGCCGGCATTATCGAAGCTGCATACGCAACGGTTTTCTCGGTCCAAGCCAGCGGACCAATTGGACCAACTTTCGCCACCGAATAGTCATAAGTCATGATTCGCAAACGATCGATGTGAGGTGCGATCTGCGGCCAGGCATAGACGGTGTAACCCTTCTGTTTTTCTGCAGGATTAAAGTTATAAGGGGTTGAGACGGAAAGTAACTTATTGCTTGCGCGCAATAACGCGGACAACTCTTTTACTAAGGCCACCCACGATGGCGCCGTTTTTGCCCAGGTCGAGTTTCCATCGACGAAAGCAAAACCTTCGAAATCTAAATCAATTCCATCAAAATTATTTACCATTACATGCTCATAAAGCGTTTGGGCGATTTTGGTACGACTTGTGGGATTGGCAAGTAAGTTTGCTAAAACTAATTTATCTGTGCCATCTGTAATTGTTGGAATGATCTGAAAACCGGCGGCGCGCATCGCGGCTAATGGAGTTGCGATTGGAATACTCGGATTTCCTGTTGCATATAAATCGCTGACGTAAGCCGCTTTTGTTTTCCCATTAAATTTCAGGGTGTACCAAAATGGCATAACCTCTTTAATTAAATCAGCGTTATTTAGCGCAGCGGGAAGCGATGTCTTCATTGAGTAATAAGGAATCCACCCCGTCAATATTTTGCGAGGTTGCCCAGCGCCCTGTGCATGTGGTGCAAAAGCGACGCTTACAGCGAATACGACAGCTAGTAATTTACTTATCTGGTGATTTGCGCGGGAGGCCGTCATAGATTTCTTTACAGACTGGACAGACTGGATACTTTTCGGGATCGCGTGATGGGATCCATTTCTTTCCGCAGAGAGCTCTTACCGATTTACCGGTTACCGCTGATTCAACGATCTTTTCCTTCTTTACGTAATGCGCAAATCGATCGTGGCCCCCATCATCTTCTTGCAGCCGTTCATCTTGTTGGTTTTGGGGACGGGTAAGTAGGTCTGTATCTCCATCTGTTTCAGGAGAGTTTTTACGGAAAATACCCATGTCCGAAAGGATAGTGGCAGCAGGTAGAATTTGAAGATGAAGGACTTGCTGCGCACCGCGGATTTATCTCGCGCCGATGTCGATTTGCTGCTCGATACTGCAGCCGATTTCGCCAAGAACCCACTTCGATCTCAGGATTGTCTAAAGAATAAATCTGTTGCGATTTATATGACAAAGCCATCTACTCGCACCCGCCTTTCATCTGAAACAGCAGTTGCCCATCTCGGTGGTACTCCCATCTTTATTCGCGGTGATGAACTACAACTTGGCCGCGGTGAAACGATCGCTGATACCGCGCGAATCATTAGCGGTTATTGCGATGCTTTAATTATCAGAACTTTTGCGCAAGCAGATGTCGATGAACTTGGAGCGAACGCATCTATTCCGGTAATCAACGCGCTAACTGATGATGATCATCCAACGCAGTTACTTGCAGATTGGTTAACGATCCGCGAAACATTTGGAACAGATATTAAGAATCGTAAATTTGTTTATCTCGGTGATGGAAACAATATGTCCCATGCTTGGCTCACCATGGGTGCGATTATGGGCGCTCATGTTGTTGCAGCAACACCAGATGGAAAATGGGCGCCAAGTGGCGATGTGGTTTCACAAGCAAAGAAGATCGCCGAAAAAACTGGCGCAACAATTGAAGTAACAAATGATCCTGAGGCTGCAGCAAAGGGCGCAAGCGTTTTGTACACCGATGTCTGGATGTCGATGGGCGATCCCGAGGCGGAGCGCGCCGAGAAGATGAAGGTGCTTGCACCGTTTGCCGTTACAGATAATTTGATGGCGTTAACTGAAAAAGATTCTGTCTTCATGCACTGCTTGCCAGCACACCGCGGTGAAGAAGTAGCAGCTTCCGTGATCGATGGCCCAAAGTCGGTCATCTGGCGCGAGGCTTATCATCGCCGCACAACTATTCAGGCTCTGCTCTATCACCTCACCCGTGGTGAACTCGTCGGTAACTGATTAGACGCTTATTTACCTATTTATTTAGCCATTTCGACTTACCACCTAGACATATACCCAAGTAAAGTCCGCATATGCGCGTAGCCGTCCCATTAGAAATCAAAGCTGGAGAAAAGCGCGTAGCGCTAGTTCCAGACATCATCAACAAATTAACTCGCCTTGGATATGAAGTAGTTATCCAATCTGGCGCAGGCGATAACTCGCAAGGCACTGATGCGGCATACACCGCTGCAGGTGCATCCATAGTTAAAGGCGATGTGCTTTCTGGTGCCGACGTAGTTCTATCGGTTCAGCCACTAACGCCGGCGCAAATGGCTACCTTGAAAAAAGGCGCAATTACTATCTCATTTCTTTCAACTGTTACCGCAGTTGATTCAATCGATGCCGCGATCAAAGCTGGCGTTACCTCATTCTCACTCGAATTAGTTCCACGTATTTCACGTGCACAGTCAATGGATGCGCTTACTTCTCAAGCGTTGTGCGCTGGTTATCGCGCAGTACTTGTCGGTGCAGAAATGTCACCACGTTTCTTCCCACTTCTGATGACAGCGGCAGGAACCGTTACACCTGCTCAAGTATTAGTACTCGGTGCAGGAGTTGCTGGTCTGCAAGCGATTGCAACTGCGCGTCGCTTAGGCGCAGTTGTTTCCGCTTACGACGTTCGACCATCTTCAGCTGATGAAGTGAAATCAATGGGTGCAACGTTTATCCAACTCGAACTTGAATCACTTGAAGGCGCCGGTGGTTATGCGCGCGAGATGACAGAAGAACGCGCTGCAAAACAACGCGAACTTCTAACTCCTTACATCGCAAAATCACATGTGGTTATTACAACTGCTGCAGTTCCGGGTCGCACCGCTCCACGTTTGATGACGCAAGCGATGATCGATGCCATGGAACCTGGCACAGTGATCGTTGATTTAGCTGCCGAAACAGGTGGAAACGTGGAAGGTTCAAAGCCGGGCGAAGTTGTTGTTACTAGCGGCGGAGTTCGTATTTGGGGCGGTAAAGATGTACCAAGCCAACTGCCATTCCACGCCTCAAGTCTGTACTCACGAAATGTCGTTAATTTGCTGACTTTGATGACAACTGGAGCAAAAGATGGCGCACCGGTTGCGCTAAATCTCGACTTTGCAGACGAGATTATTAATGCATCGGCGGTTACTCATGGTGGCCAGCGACGCGACCCAAGTGCAGGAGGAGCCAAGTAATGGATGCAATGGCGATCGTCTCGATCTTCGTACTCGCAGTATTTGTGGGTTTTGAAGTCGTCTCAAAGGTTTCCTCAACTCTGCACACACCTCTTATGTCAGGCGCCAATGCAATTCACGGCGTGATTTTGGTTGGCGCAATCATTGTCGCCGATCACAGCGAAACAAGCCTTGAACTTGGGCTTTCTGTAGTCGCGATTGTTCTTGCAACAATAAATATGATCGGCGGCTTTGTAGTTACAGATCGCATGCTCGAAATGTTTAAAGGAAATAAGAAGGGAGCAGATAAATGAACCGCACCGTGTATGACTTAATCGGTCTCGCGGCCGGTGTCTGCTTCATCCTTGCCCTCAAAGGTTTATCTCACCCAAAGACCGCTCGCCGTGGAAATCTCATCGGTGCGCTCGGTGCAACGATCGCAACTTTGGTTGTCTTTGCTTACAACGCACCTCTTAATAATCTTGGTTGGATCATTGGCGCAATCGCAGTTGGTTCGCTAATTGGTGTGCCAGCAGCTCGCAGAGTTCAGATGACCCAGATGCCACAACTTGTTGCACTATTTAATGGCGTTGGTGGCGGCGCCGCAGCGCTCGTTGCAATTGTGGAATATCTCGCCCTTGGCGATGGCGCTTCAACTGCTGTAGTTATCTTTACCGTCTTCACCGTAGTTGTTGGTTGCGTATCTTTCAGCGGTTCGATCATTACCTTCTTAAAGCTGCAAGAGTTGATGACAACTCGTCCTGTTGTTTTCCCTGGTGGAAGATTCGTTATTGCCGCAACGCTTGCTGCAGTATTTGGCGTTTCAGGCTGGGTTGTAGTTGAGCTTGGCACTACCCCGCTATTGGTTTTGGCTGCGCTTTCATTGCTTTTCGGTGTTCTCTTCGTGCTTCCAGTTGGTGGCGCAGATGTGCCGATCGTTATCTCGCTGCTTAACGCATTTACCGGTCTAACAGTTGCCGCAAGCGGATATGTCCTTGATTCAACGTTGCTAATCATTGCCGGAACTCTTGTTGGTGCCTCCGGAACAATCTTGACGCGCTTGATGGCAGATGCGATGGGCCGTTCGCTCTTTGGAACTCTCTTCGGTGCATTTACTGCAAAACCACAAGATGCATCTGCGGCAGGCGAAGAACGTCCAGTGCGTTCTGGTTCACCAGATGACGTTGCAATTCTTCTTAACTACGCACGTCGCGTGGTTATAGTTCCTGGTTTCGGTTTAGCTGTTGCACAAGCACAGCACACCGTGCGCGAACTTGCAGATTTGATGATTTCAAAGGGCATCGATGTTGCCTACGGAATTCACCCAGTTGCCGGTCGCATGCCAGGACATATGAACGTCCTTCTTGCTGAAGCAAATGTTCCTTACGACCAATTGGCTGAAATGGATGAAGTAAACCCAACCTTCGGTCAGACAGATGTGGCAATAGTTATCGGTGCAAACGACGTCGTAAACCCTGCGGCGCAGACAACACCTGGTTGCCCAATTTACGGAATGCCAATTCTGGAAGTTTCCAATGCGGCAAACGTTGTTTTCTTGAAGCGTTCGATGCGTCCAGGCTTTGCGGGAATCGAAAATGAACTTCTTTATGATCCAAAGACGATGTTGCTCTTTGGTGATGCCAAGGCTTCACTAACTAAAGTTGTTAGCGCGCTCAAGGCGCTGTAACTTTTAAATCGAAAACTTAACCAACCATTTCAGAGTCACGCACTTTAGATTGATCGTGCGTGCACTTGGTATTTGCTGGTAGGTCGTTGCAAGAATCGCAGAGCAAAATCAGCTCGTGGCAGGTCTTTGTGCGGCAATTACGGAAGATCTTGCTTGGCGCCTTACAGATCTCGCACTCACCGATGACCTTGGTCTTGGTTGAGAAATCGATCGCCATACGTGAATCAAATGTGTAGAGCGAGCCTTCCCAGAGGCCGTCATCGGCAAACTTTTCACCGTATTTAACGATGCCACCATCAATTTGGTAAACCTCTTTAAAACCACGGTTCTTCATTACAACCGACAAGATTTCACAACGGATTCCACCGGTGCAGTAAGTAACAACAGGCTTTTCCTTGAGGTGGTCGTACTTTCCGCTTTCGATCTCACGAACAAAGTCACGTGAAGTATTTACATCAGGAACTATTGCGTTCTTAAACTTGCCGATCTTTGCCTCAAATTGATTGCGCCCATCGAAGAAGACAACTTCATCACCGCGTTCTTTAACTAGCTCGTGAACTTGTTCTGGGCGAAGATGCTGACCGCCACCAACGACTCCCTTTTCATCAACTTTAATTTCATCAGGGTTATCGAAGGCAACAAGTTCTTTTTTCACCGCGACATAAAGTCTTGGAAATTCATCGCCTTTCCCTTGTGACCATTTAAAGGCGATCTTCTTAAAGCCTGGATATTTCTTGGTGTACTTCACATATTTGCGAAGATCATCAATATCGCCACCAACGGTTCCGTTGATTCCTGTTGGGGAAATCAAAATGCGTCCCTTTAGGTTTAGAACTTCGCATAGGTTCTTCTGCCAGAGTTGAATCGCGACAGGGTCAGATATGGGCGTGAAGCCATAGTACAAAAGGACTTTCTGCGGATTCATGGCGTTATTCTAACGCGGAAAATTAGCTCTCTTGAAGGTCGGTTGGAGCGTTATGCACGTCCAAGATATCCCCGGAGAGTTTGTCGGTGCGGTTCACCGGGCGCTTGGCATCTTCCTTATAAATCGCAGGGATTGAGCCAAGTAAACCCTTCTGGAAATCTTCAAACGCTTGCAGGACTTCGCTCTTGGTATTCATTACAAATGGCCCCATCCAAGCAACAGGTTCTTTGATTGGTTGGCCACCGAGAATAAATAGTTCAAGGTTTGGTGAACGAGTTTCTTGGTTGTTTGCTGCACGAACAACGATTGAATCGCCATCGCCGAAAACAGTTAGTTGACCCATGTGCACTGGACGACTTTCATCGCCGACAAAACCATGACCTGAAATTGTGTAAACGAGTGCGTTGTAATCCTTACGCCACGGCAAACGAAGTTCGGCGCCAGGAGCGACAGTTGCGTGAATTAAAGTAATTGGTGTCTGCGTGGTTCCGGGACCAACGTGTCCATCAAGTTCTCCAGCAATGATGCGAATGAGAGAACCACCATCAGAACTTGAAAGAAGTGCGACATCATTTGCGCGAACATCTTGGTATGCAGGTGGTGACCATTTCTTCGCAGCTGGAAGATTTACCCAGAGTTGGAAACCGTGGAACAAACCACCGCTCATTACTAAATGCTCTGGTGGAGTTTCGATGTGAAGAATTCCGCCGCCCGCTGTCATCCATTGTGTGTCACCGTTGGAAATTGTTCCGCCGCCGCCATTGCTATCTTTGTGATCAAAGATTCCATCAATAATGTATGTGACAGTTTCGAATCCGCGGTGTGGGTGCCATGGAGTTCCCTTTGGTTCACCGGGTGCGTATTCAACTTCGCCCATTTGATCGAGGTGAATAAATGGATCGAGTTCTGCCAAGTCAACGCCGGCGAATGCGCGACGAACCGGAAAGCCTTCACCTTCGAAACCTTGGGGCGCGGTCGTGATGCTCTTTACGCGACGAGCGCGTGAATTTGGCGCATCGGTGACGCGAGGAAGAACGGTGATATCACTTACGGTAACTGCAGGCATTTTTGCTCCTTATGTCTGAACCTGACTTTAGTTGAACTTTCAACTACCTGCAACTTAAAGTAATAATCGCAAATATGTGGATAATCTCCCGTTTTCACGATTTATTGTCAGCGCAACAAACCAATATCTGCCTCATGTCCACCGCTGCCGCAATCAATCCGCTCCCGCGCACATTTGGCGAGCAGAACGAAGTTGGCTCTTCAGAGCGTGTGGCACGGCTACTCAACACAATTCCAGGAATTACTACGCTGACTGAACTTGTGCAGATCGATCCTGGCAAACTCTCCCCGAGCTCTCGTATCGATTATTTAACTGCGCTCGAGCGCCAAACAGCGTGGCTTCAGGCGCTGATGCAACGAGCAATCATTGCAGTGGCCGGAAATGATCCAAGCGTTGCAAATGGTCAAGAACCGTTCTTTGGAGTCGATGAAGCAGAACGTGAAGATGTGTCCACCGCGTTGCGCCTTTCTGCCGGAACCGCACAATCTCGAATTGATGTTGCGCGCACCTTGGTAAATCATTTGCCAAATACTTGCTCCGCGTTAGCGACCGGCGATATATCGCTTGCTCATGCAAATGTAATTGCCAAAGAAACAGCTACGGCAATTCGGGATGGTTTAACGGAATACCAAATCTTTGAAGTAGAACAACGCGCCATTGCACATGCCGAATTCCATACTCCAGCGCAAGTAGCAAACCAAGTTCGTACCTCGCTTGCTCGTATCGCACCTGAAACTTTTGAAGATACCGTGGCTCGTGCAGGTGAGACCAGACGCGTCTCTTGCTACAACGATAGCGATGGAATGTCTACGGTCGTTGCAATTTTGCCGGCCGCTGATGCGCAAGTAGTAATGAATGCAATTGAGAGCTTCATCCGTTTGGCTGGCGCAGAGATTGAAAATAAAGATCGTTCGGTTGGCGCTAAAGATGTAAGAAGCACGGATATGAAACGGGCAGATGCTCTAACTGCAATTGCATCGGCTTCACTTTCTGCCTCTCCCGTTACTCCTCACCGCCGCCCAATCTCAATTAACGTCACGATCGATCTTCCAACTTTGCTTGGTCTGGCAGAAAACCCTGGTCAGTTGGCAGGCTATGGAGCAATTCCTGCTTCAGTTGCTCGCGAATTAGCCTCTGATGGAAAGTGGAAACGATTTATTACCGATCCACAAACCGGAAACCTTCTCGATTACGGTCGCGAAAGTTACGAACCTCCGCAAGCTTTGAAGGATTTCTTAATTGCGCGAGATCGCACTTGTCGCTTCCCCGGATGTCGAAGGTCGGCGGCGCTTTCAGATTTAGATCACGCGCAAAGTTGGGATGAAGGCGGCTCTACTTCGGCGGAGAATCTAGGGGCGCTATGCCGACGTCACCATCGATTAAAAACTCACGATGGCTGGAGCGTTATCAGTAACTCGGATGGATCCTGCACTTGGACATCTCCACTTGGCAAGAAATTCTTCACACCGGCACGTTCCATTCATGACCCCGTTTGATTCATAAACCACTTTGCCAATACCTCTGCGCGGCTACTGCCTTATGAGTAATACTTACTTCCATGATTTGGTGGCCAAGTGAGATTCCAACTCTCCAATACGGACGAGTCACTTTGCGCCCGCCAGCTGATTTGGATGTTCCAAAGATTTATGAAGCTTGCCAAGATCCGCTAATTCCTAGATTCACAACAGTTCCGGCCGATTACACCATGGCACATGCCTTGGATTACGTTCAACGTGTTCCAGCTTCGCTTGAGCTTCGTCGTGAGTTTCCCTTTGTAATCGAGTTTGGCGTTGGGGATGACAAGGAGTTTGCTGGCGTTATATCACTCCACACAATCAGCCTAGATAACCACCGTACAGAAATCGGCTATTGGATGCACGCTCCAATGCGCGGAAAAGGTATCGGAACAATCGCTGCCAAGATGATTACCAATTATGGTTTTTTGACTATGGGATTTCTTCGTATCGAAGCAGCAGTCGATGTAGATAACTCACCTTCACAAAAGTTGTTAATGAGCGCTGGGTACAGCAAAGAGGGAATTCTCCGTCAGCGCGTTACACGCTCTGACGGAAGCCAGATAGATATGGTTGAACTCGCAGTTCTTGCTAGCGAGTGGGAAGAGTTAAAGTAAAAATGGAATCTTTGGCGCTAATCGTTGCAGCACTTGTGGCACTAGTTTTATTTACTGGTCCGATTGCGCTGCTGCTTACAAGCAAACTCTTCTGGGAGTTCACTTATACCTACAAGGGGATCTGGTGGACAAGAAGGTTGATGGTTGCTGCAATTGCTTTAGTTGGCATGCCAGTGCAGATGGTGTTTATCTTTAATCAGATTCCGCCCGGAGTTAAAGCTTTATCTTTTGTTGGATTTGGTTTAAACACAATCGCGCTAAAGCGCGAATTTGTTAGAAACGTTCCTTGGAGTTCACTATTTAAAATGCGTTCTGGCGATGCCAATGGACCGGCAGGGCAGAAGTAGACTAGAAAATGTTAGATCTATCAAGCCTGATTTACATCGCTTGTCTATTTCTATTTGTTTTCGGAGTTTTTAACGGGGCATCTCGTGATAAAACCAAGATAAAGAAATCTGCGATTAAAGCAATCGCAATTGTTGCTTTTGCCTTAATTTTTATTTCTTTCATTTAATTCATGGTGGAGGTTTTGCAATTGAAAATTGCTCAACCTTTCACTCTGCGCGCGGCGATCTGATGTAAACATCAATCGCCTTACTTATCGTGGAGGTGCCGGGAATCGAACCCGGGTCCTTCGGAATTAAAACAGGGCTTCTACGGGCGTAGTGTGGCTATCGTTTTCTCAGTTCCGAATCTCTTGCACACAAGTATTCGACAAACTCATTTGCGAAACTGTTCTCCGGTCGCGTTCGCAACGCCACAACCGTGAAGAGCCCTCTATCGGCGCTAGATTCCAGAACGAAGGCGAGTCTGGGCTAACGGATCACAGAGCTTGCTTAGGCAGCAAGAGTGAGATCATCGGCAGTTGTACTGACGATTATTTTTTGCACAGGTTTTTGGTTAACGAGATCATCCTGGCTTCCTCGGCCCGCTTCCCCTGCCTCAACAACCAAAGTCGAGACCGTTCACCCCCATGGGTGTGGAAAGCTATTTCCACTATTTAGTTGTGTTCTTATTGTACGGAACGCCAACGACAAGTGAGAAATTCCCCATTAATTAGCGGGGTTTAAGCGTGGATGGAACTGCCATAAGACAATTACTTACTGATCTTTTCCAGAACGTCGACGAGAAATTTCACGTTCTACTTCGCGACTAGCTTGGCGCTCCATTAACGAATCACGCTTGTCGTGCGCTTTCTTTCCGCGCGCAACGGCGATCTCGATCTTCGCTTTTCCATTGTTGAAGTAAAGCTGCAGTGGAATCAGAGTCACTCCACCTTCTTTAATCTTCAGGTGAAGTTTCTTAATCTCTTGCAGGTGAACAAGTAACTTACGTTTACGGCGCACATCGTGATTGGTCCAAGTTCCCTGGGTGTACTCCGGAATATGAACTCCAGCCAACCAGAGTTCGCCATTTTCAACCGTTGCATAACCATCAATAAGTGATGCACGACCTGCACGAAGTGATTTAACTTCAGTACCAGTTAGCACAATGCCGCATTCATAGACATCTTCTATTGAATAGTCATGACGCGCTTTCTTATTCTGCGCGATGAGCTTGCGGCCAACTTCTTTCACCACGGCAGTTACCGCTTAGACCTTGAGATAACGGCGGAGCGTAATTAGTGAGGCAAAAGTAGAAACGGTGAAACCAGCTAGAAGCAACCAAGCGGAAGCGATCCAAACTTCATTCCAACCAAAGAAGTTGGTGAATGTAAGTAGCGGTGCAACCTTTGAATCAACCACGCTCTTGATTCCAGCCAGCAAGCCAGTGGCAAAGACCCAACCAATAAGTGCCGAGAAAATACCTTCGAGCAAGAACGGCAATTGAATTGACCAGGAAGATGCGCCCACAAGTTTCATAACGCCGGTTTCGCGGCGACGGTTAAATGCTGCGATGCGCAAGGTATTTGAAATCAAGAGTCCTGCAGTTAGAACGGAGAAAAGACCAACTAGGAGCGCACCGTTGCGGAGCACATTAAGTAACTGGAAGAACTTCTCCAAAATACTGCGCTGGTCTTGCACAACATCTACGCCAGGACGGCCCGAAAATGCGCTAACAACAACGGCAAATTGTGTTGGATCCTTTAACTTAACGCGGAATGAGTCTGGCAATTGATCTGCAGTTACGTTCTGCGCAATTGCTGAATCTTTAAAGCGTTCTTGGAAGCGTGTGTATGCCTCTGATTGTGATTCGTAGAAAACGCTTTGAACAACAGGAAGAGCATCTAGATCTGTCTTAATCGCCAAACGTTGTTCTGGAGTGATTACTCCACCAGAACAGCTCGCTGATTCAGATAAAGAACCGCAAAGGTAGACAGATACTTCGATCTTGTCATACCAATAATCTTTCATCGCATTTACTTGAGCGTTGGAAAGCAAGCCGATACCAAGTAGAGATAGCGAGATCGCAGTAGTAACGATGACGGCAAAGGTCATCGTTAGGTTACGGCGAAGTCCAATACGGACTTCACTGAATAAGAATCCTGCGCGCATGTCTTTACCCTATCCCCTGTGACTTCTTAGCCTGTGTATCCGTAGACGCCGCGAACCTGGTCACGAATAACGTGGCCACCATCTAGTTCGATTACGCGCTTGCGCATCTGATCCACGATGCCCGCATCGTGGGTGGCCATCAATACTGTGGTGCCTTCGCGGTTAATGCGGTCGAGCAACTTCATGATTCCAACAGATGTTGCTGGATCAAGGTTTCCGGTTGGTTCGTCGGCGATGATGATTGCTGGGCGGCTGACATATGCGCGAGCAATTGCCACACGCTGTTGTTCTCCACCTGAAATCTCATTTGGCATACGGTCTGCTTTATCTTCAAGACCAACTAATTCGAGAACTTCTGGAACTTCGCGCGCAATCTCTTTCTTGGAGTAACCAAGTACGTGCAATGTGAAAGCAACGTTTTCAGAAATAGTCTTGTTCTGAAGTAGGCGGAAATCTTGGAAGACCGTTCCAACTTGGCGACGAAGATCAGGAATCTTGTGATTTGGAAGCTGACCTAAATCTTTTCCAGCGACATGGATAACACCCTGTGTTGGACGTTCTTCGCGAAGGATCAAACGAAGGAAGGTTGATTTACCTGAGCCAGAAAGACCAACAAGGAAGACAAACTCTCCCTTAACAATTTCTAGGCTGACGGTGTCTAGTGCAGGCTTATCGTTACCTGCATATAGCTTCGTCACATTCTCAAAACGAATCACACGAACTCCTTCGTTCTCATTGGGCGCCACGGATATGGGGGAATACGGCTACCGTACTGAGGCTTAGTTTAGGTATAGATCTGCGAAAAGCGCCTGATTTCGGTGCAAATTGCGCGGATTCACAGGGTAAATACACGCTTACTTGTGAAATTAATTACTGGAACTAGAACGACGCCAGCGAATTCCCGCTTCGATGAAATCATCAATTTCACCATTTAATACTGCTGATGTATTTCCAGTTTCATGGTTATTACGAAGATCTTTAACCATTTGATACGGAGCTAAAACATAAGAACGCATCTGGTTACCCCATGAGCCTGAATTATCGCCCTTTAACGCATTGATCTTGGCTTGTTCTTCTTGGCGACGGCGCTCTAACAATTTTGATTGCAACACTGCCATCGCGGTTGCTTTGTTCTGAATTTGCGAGCGTTCGTTCTGGCATGAAACAACAATTCCAGTAGGAATATGTGTCAGACGTACAGCAGAGTCAGTTGTGTTAACGCCTTGTCCGCCAGGGCCAGATGAGCGATAAACGTCTACGCGTATTTCTTTCTCATCAATTTCAATGTGGTCACTCTGTTCAACAACAGGAACAACTTCAACGCCAGCAAAAGATGTGTGGCGGCGAGATTGTGAATCAAATGGTGAAATGCGCACCAAACGGTGAGTGCCTTGCTCTACAGACAAAGTGCCATAGGCATAAGGAGCACCAACCCGGAAGGTGGTTGATTTAATTCCCGCTTCTTCAGCATACGAAGTTTCAAGGACATCAACTTTAAATTCATGACGTTCGCAATAACGCAGGTACATTCGCATCAGCATCTCCGCCCAGTCAGCTGCTTCAACGCCACCGGCTTCAGAGCGAATAGTAATCAGCGCATCACGATCGTCGTATTCACCATTAAGCAAAGTCGTAACTTCTAATTCGCTGATTGCCTTAACAGTTGAATCTAATTCCAGTTCAGCATCGGCAAGTGCTGATCCGTCTGGTTCTGATCCAGCCAATTCAAACAAAATTGGTAGATCTTCCACTCTGCGACGAAGTGACTTCAAACGAGCGATTGTGCTCTGCACTCTAGATAACTTGCTCGTGATTTTCTGCGCCGCTTCTGGGTCATCCCAAAGGTTTGGAACTCCAGCTGCTGCTTCAAGTTCAACTGCCTCTGCTTCTAACTTAGGAAGATCCAGTACCTTTTCGATAGAGAGAAGAGTTGCACCAATTGCAGCAATCTCTAGATCGTATTCGCGGGCCATGGGGTAAGGATAGCGAGTGTCAGAAAATCCTTATACCGAAGGGAGAAAAGCCCTTTGCTCTTTGATTAGTTGTTGAAACGGAAGATGAAATAGCTACTGAGTCAATCTTGATGAAGGGCAAAAGTAGCGGCAGTCTTGCCTGCGCAGTAGTTACCAATTGAATTCCGAATCCATCGCAATTGATGCTACTAATTCTTAAATTGGTTATTTCAATTCTTCGTAAAGTACTTGGTCCATTGCTCCAATCCTCAAGAGCGCTTTGGGAATCTCCTAACGCTTTTGAACAATCAATCGGAATTCCGGGGTCTTCTGGACCGGCGCGGAAGAGATTGCGAACCTGAGTAGTGGCATCAAATTCACCTTGGTAATAAGCGCGCTTATCAAGATTTCTTACTCCTCGTTGTGCCGCCGCCTCAGTAGCTTGGGTTAGCGATCGTTTGGCAACTCCAACGGCTGCGATATTTGTAATCACCGTCAACGTGCTTATTGAAACTAAGAAGAGTCCGATCACTACGATTGAGATTGACCCGGTTTCATCGCGCGCAAATTTTTGGACTTTGCTAATTAACTCCATGGAGATATGTATTCCTGTGCTGATGCGGTTACTGCGCGGAATTCCTTTGTCGCTCCAAAGTGAATTGTCACCACAATTTTTCCATTTGGTGAATGACAAGGCGAACTATCACACTGCAGGCCAACTGCCATACGAGTGAATTCAGATTCGGTTAGCCCAAGTTCCTTTCCTGCCGCATGAATAACTGCGCCCATAGCGACTTCAGGGCTAGAAGAAGCATGGCTGGCTACAAATGCCCGCGCTCCTTCTCGTGCCAAAGTTCTGGCAATCTCTTCTTGCGCGCTTGTATTTGCAAATTGATGTAAGAAGAAAATAACCGGGACAAATAACGGCAGCGCAAGGGCGACGAATTCAACGCTCGCACTTCCTTTCTCGCCCGCCAATAGCTTTTTCATAAGTCACCTTCGATCACTGACACACCTCTGACTTCACTCCGTAAAGCCCCTCCAAATAGAGGTGCCAGACCTGGAATCAAAATCGGTAAGTCTCGACGCTTTTCTGTTACCAATAGGCGAATAGTTGTGAAGCGGTTGCCTGTATCGACGTTAACGATGCGATCACTAGGGTGAATATCATCTGCGATTGCTCTTGATGATGCATCACTCTGCGCTCTTGCCATCTCAAAGTTTCTAGTAAAAACTGTTGAAGTCAGCTGGGCACCGCACAAGAACAAGAAGAGCAGAGGAATTAACACCATCGCACTTTCTGCGCTTCCTCTCTCAGACTTCAAAAAATCGCTGATTGGGGGCACTATCTAATTCCATTCATAGCATCTAGCGAATTTTTGAGAATGCTGGTTAAACGTGGAGCCGCGATAGTCCAGATCGCAGTTACCAACCCCGTTGTCATCAAAACGACTAGCACCCATCCCGGAACATCTCCTCTTTCTGATGAAAGTAGATTTGAAAAGCGCTGCTGCGCTAATTGAATTCTCTGGTTCTTTCGGATTTTCTGCGCCAAATTGGAATTTATCTGCAAAATAGACTCCATTACTTTCAAATCTAAGTCGCGCGGAGCTCTTGGCGTTCCAACATTCTTTAATTTGTATTGATTGATTAGCTGCATTTCTTCATTCATCCTCTCTCTACATTTCATCCGATATGAAATGGCTTCAAAATTAATTTTTTAACGGTTTTTAGATTGGTTATTTATTACGCGCTACTGAACAAATTAAGATTTGATAGCGATGGCCAAAGTGCGAAAAGAATGGAAATAGGAAGTATCAGAAAGACCACTGGCACCATCATGGAAATCTCTGCTTTTGCAGCGGCTCCGAGTACACGGTTTCTCTGCATTTCTCGTGCCTCCTGGGCATGGCGTTGCAATACATCAATTAGCGGAGCGCCTCTAAGAGTTGCGATGATCAACGAGTCAACGAAGCGTCTTATCGCAATTGATTGAAGATTTCTTCCCATAGCGTCTAGCGCTACATGAAAAGCGGTACCTGATTTAACAAGCTCAACAACTTTATTGAACTCAATGGCGAGTGAGCCACTTGCAGATTTACCAATTCGTTCCATTGCCGAAATAGGAGTTTCACCAGCCGACATGGCTAGGGAATACATTTCGACTACTGCAGGAAACTCGGATTCAATATTTTCACGATGTCTGGAAACTTGTTTTGATAAATCTCGATCGATATAAATATATGCGCAAACCGCAACGATCAATGCAAGTAAAAATGAAGTCGCAATGGGATTACCGAGAACAATTGCCGCGGTACTTACAGCTCCACTTATTAGTGCTGAGTTTGCTAATTGCCGACTTCTGAAATCATAGAAACTTTCTGATTTATCTCGACCGATTTCAGCCAAGCGGCTTTGCACCGATTTACGATCTTTAGATTTTGCGATGCGGCTGATGAAGGCATCTTGAGGATTTGAATCAAGAGCTAGCGATACACATCCCACGGCAGCGAGAAGAATTGGAATAAAAATGGAAATTTTCACGGTGCACCAAAGACTCTCGGCAGATCGGGAAGTCGACCAAGGCGATTCATCCATAGATAGGCGATCGCGGTCATCACTAACCCTGCGAGCAAGATTAAAACTCCAGTAGGCGTAGAAAAGGCCTGCGATGTTGATGGTTGGGTAGAGAGTAAAAGTAGAAGCAGCCACGGAGCTGAGGCAGATAGATGGGCCGAATTCTTTATCCACCCATGCTTAACTTCAATTTCTCTTCGTAGCGCCAGATCTTGTCTTAGGAAAGTTCCTACAGTTCTTAGAATGTTCAGAAGTTCTGAGCCGCCCAAAGTCTTCGAGATTGAAATTGCCTCTAATATCTGATCGCTACCGTGTTGGGCGCAACTAAATTTCAGTTTGGAGAGCGCTGCGTTGAAATCGCCATTGAGGCGCATATTGTTTTCAAATTGCGAGAAATATGGCCGGATTACGGTTGGCCCTCTAGTCGCTAATCCAATTAGCGATTCGGATATAGATAAGCCGGATTGAATACCCGTAACCAAGTGATCAATAACCTCTGGCCAGGCAGCACTAATGGCCGCCTCTCGCCTATTTGAACTTTTCTTTGAAACGAGAATATTCACTGCTGCAAATAAAGTTCCGAAGACGGTTGCGATTACCAGGGAACTAGAGAGAAGGAAGACAAAGATGAACGAACCGATGAAAGCTATGAAAGTGATCAATATTGATTTACTTGTTGGGGGCTTTAAATTATTCATGTAAGCCCCACCAGTTAGAAACCGATATCCCAGCGGCAGAGAATTTCTCTTCGTTACCGATTGATCCGAGTCCGCGTATGAATTCTTTTCCGTCCCACTTCCATAGCGTTTCTATCTCTGCCCGATCGCTTTCAAATCGACCCGTGACGGCAGCGATCTCATGTACACGTCGAGTCCCGTCGCTAGCTATTCCGACTTGAACTACTAGATCGATTGCAGATGCGACGGTCGGAGCGATGAACTTATGGGAAATGTTTTCACCCGCTAGGAGTGGCAGAGTTTGTAACTTGATAATCGCATCTCGAGCCGAGTTTGCGTGGAGAGTACCCATGCCGGCTAAACCTGAGTTGAGAGCGATAAGTAGGTCTAGCGCTTCGGCTTCGCGCACCTCGCCAATAACAATTCGTGAAGGTCGCATACGAAGCGCTTCTTTAATCAAGCGTCGTAAAGGTATGGCGCCATCGCCTTGCAGGTTTTCACTTCGTGTTTGCATCGCGACTAAGTCGGGAAGTAGCGGCTTTAACTCAAAGACTTCTTCAATAGTTATAACCCTCTGCCCTAAAGGAGTTGCAGATACCAGAGCATTTAACATTGTGGTTTTCCCGGATTGTGTTCCCCCGCTAACAAGAATGTTTAGCCCTGCCTTAACAGAATTCCGTAGCGCAAGAGCCATGGGAGCAGAGAGAACTTCTCGTTCGCATAAATCTTCTAGAGATAAATGTCGAAGCAAATGCTTGCGAATATTTACTGTCCAATGCTCTGCAGTTATTTCAGGAATTACTACATGTAGGCGACTTCCATCTGGCAATCGTGCATCCACAAATGGGTGCGATAAATCAAGGCGTCTGCCGCTCCAAATTAATAGGCGATCGACTAGTTGGCGTACTTCCTCGGCAGTTAGCAATAAATTGGTTAGCTCGCTTTTGCCTGAGCGAGCGATAAAGATTCTTTGCGGAGAGTTAATCCAAATCTCTTCTACTGTGGCATCAGAGATTAAATCCGCTATCGGACCGAAAGCCACATCCATTTCCATTGCGCGAAGATAGAGCGCGCCTTTTCGTTAACTCACTCCAATCTTTGGGGTGTGGATAAGTTAGAACTCCTTCGATGTTAACGGCTGAGAATCGAGACGATTTAGAAAATCAAGGCACTCTTCACCTTCTATATGTAATGACCATGCGTAATGTAGGGAAATCCCAGGAACGCCCTGAAGGGTCCATTGAGCTATGACTCGATCGGTTATCTGTTCTGCAACATCCACGCCGCCCGTAATCAAGACTACAAAAGTATTTTCACCTAGGCGCCCAATGTGGTCTTCAAACCGAAAAGCCCTTGTGGCAATTTCGGCAAATGCGATCAGCGGATAATCGTGAATCGCTAGTTCGGAAATCAATTGAAAATTTATTGCCGTTAATTGGCTAGCGCTTCTATTCGAAAGTGAAATCTCTCGTCTGACACTTTCGTAAAAGTATGGTGGCGCCGCAACATGAGTTAAGGAATCGCGCAGACCATCGTGCGAAAACGCCATGCGCTACCCTTCCTGTTTATGAGCACCGATCCTGCCAAGCAAGCGCGTAAGCGCTCTATCGCGTCAACCCTTCTCTATATAGAAGGTGCAGTCGTGTTAGCCCTAGGCGTCTGGGTCGGAGTCATGGGAATTACCCACGAAGATCGCGAGATCCCGCCGCTGGCAGGAGTGCTGCTCTTTGCGCTGGTGGGTGGCCTTGGGCTCTTGGCATGTGGTCGCGCATTTGCGCAGAAAAAGAACTGGGGCCGAGCACCAGCAATCTTGGCCAACTTAATTGTCTTGGGCGTTGTTAAATACCAATTCGAAGGCCAGTTCTTAATCGGTGCAATTCCATTATTGCTTCTTGCAGTACCAGTTATCTATTTTGCAGTAACGATTATTCCCGAAGAAAAATAATTAAAAGGGAACGATCTTTCTATCTTCCCAAAGTAGCCCGGTTACTTGTTCGCTGCCACGTTCTGAAATTTCAGCAGTTGCTAACCAAATAGCAGTCTCGGCGCCTTGTTCAGCACTACGTGGTGCATCAGGCCCGCCCATATCTGTGCGCGAATGGTTCGGGCAAATTGCATCAACATAAAATCCGCGAGCCCCAAGACCAGTTTCATGCGCCAAGTTTCGAACGAGTGCGTTAACGCCAGCTTTGCTGATTCGATATGGTGCAAGTCCCCCAGCATTTCCTGGTCCTGACATACGACCTAAACAAGCAGAGTAGATGATTACTCGGCCATTGCGCGCTTCAGCCATGGCAGGTGCAATTACATTGACCAAAGTGAAAACAGAATCCAAGTTAATCGCCATCACGCGATTCCATTCGGCATCGGTTGTGCGCAGAGTCTTCGACATTTTCTCGCTCATCACGCCATGTGCCAGAACCATTACTTGTGCAGTAGGAAGTGTGGCGATGATTTCTTCGCCAACTTTGCGAGCGCTTGCTTGGTTCTCTAAATCTGCCGGATGAGTGGTGATGCTCAAGCCAGGATGTGCGGGCGAATATTCGGCAAGGAGTTGTTCGCGAGCAGAAGTTAGACGAGCGGCATCTTTGGCGATTAGCGCTAAGTCGTAACCGCGCGCTGCCAATCCGCGTGCGGTTTCAAAGCCCAGCCCGCGGCTGCCACCACTAACAATGGCCAGTGGTCTAGTTGGGGCTGCTGAGTTCATACGCCAACTCTGCCAATGTGCGGCCCAGATGTCGCGCTGAGATTTCGGCTGGGGCTGTGGGCAATATCGCGCTCACCTGGGCGGATCTGGGATTTAAAGGTCCCACGCTCAGCCGATAGTCTTAGCCTGCTTTAGTAACTAATAAGAGCAAGAAGGAGTTGCCAGTGTCGGCAGATTTCGGAGCCAATGATTGGCTCGTCGAAGAAATGTACGAGCGTTATCAAGCCGATCCAACTTCCGTTGAACCTTCATGGATTGAATTCTTTAAGACTTACAACCCGGGCAGCGCGGCAACAACAAATGCGCCTAAAGCTGGAACTCCACCAGTTCCTCCTGTTCCAAAGGCAACACAACAAGTTTTAACACCAGCGCCTTCAACTTTGGCAGCGCCCATTACATCTGCACCGGTTTCAACACCAGCTCCTGTTGCTGCTGCGCCAGTTGCAGCAACACCTGCAGCAGCAGCGCCGACACCTGCACAAGCACCAGTTAAGCCCGCGCCAGTTTTAATTACACCGGGCGCTGCAACGATGGAACCACTTCGCGGAGTCGCTGGTCGAGTTGTTGCATCAATGGAAGCTTCACTTACTGTTCCAACCGCAACAAGTGTTCGCGCAATTCCTGCAAAATTGATGATTGATAACCGCACTGTTATTACCAACCACCTAAAGCGCACACGTGGTGGAAAAGTTTCATTTACTCACATCATCGCTTACGCAATGATCAAGGCAATCCGCGCGATGCCAGAGATGAATGTCTTCTATGGTGAAGTAGATGGCAAGCCCGCACTTGGTAAGCCAGAACATATCAATCTCGGTATTGCGATCGACTTGGCAAAGCCAGATGGATCCCGTCAACTACTTGTTCCATCAATTAAGGGTTGTGAGGATTTAGATTTCGGTCAGTTCTGGGTTGCCTACGAAGAAATTGTTAAGAAGGCCCGCGCTGGTTCACTAACTGTTGAAGATTACGCAGGAACAACAGTTTCGCTAACAAACCCAGGCACCATCGGCACCGTTCACTCAGTTCCACGTTTGGTGCAAGGACAAGGCCTAATCGTTGGCGTTGGCGCAATGGATTACCCAGCAGAGTTCCAAGGTGCAAGCGAAGAAACCTTGGCCCGCATGGCGATAAGCAAGGTCATCACACTTACAAGCACTTACGATCACCGCGTTATCCAAGGCGCACAATCAGGTGATTTCCTTCGTCGCATTCATGAAATTTTGCTCGGTGCAGATAACTTCTATGACGAAATCTTTGCAGCGCTTCGTATTCCTTACGAGCCAATTCGTTGGGCTTCTGACTTTGAATTCTCTAAAGATGAAGAGATCAACAAGACTGCGCGCGTTCAGCAGTTAATTCAGGCTTACCGCACTTATGGCCACTTGATGGCAGATACAGATCCGCTGGAATATGTACAGCGCTCACATCCAGATCTTGATGTAGTAACTCACGGACTTACTTTGTGGGATCTCGATCGCGAATTTGCAACCGGTGGTTTCGGTGGCGAGAAGTTTATGAAGCTGCGCAAGATTCTTGGAATTCTGCGCGACTCATACTGCCGCTCTGTTGGCGTGGAATATATGTATATTTCAAATCCCGAAGAACGTAAGTGGATTCAAGAGCACGTTGAGGTTGGATTCAGCAAGCCAGAACGTGACGAACAAGTTCGCATCTTGCGCAAGTTAAATAGCGCTGAAGCCTTTGAAACATTCTTGCAGACCAAGTTCGTCGGCCAGAAGCGATTCTCACTCGAAGGTGGCGAATCAGTAATTCCAATCCTTGATGCGGTGATCTCATCTGCTGCTGAAAAAGGTTTGGATGAAGTATGTATCGGTATGCCACACCGCGGTCGCCTAAATGTTTTGGCAAATATCGCAGGTAAGTCTTACGGACAAATATTCCAAGAGTTCCAAGGACATTACAAAGAGAATGAAGTTCACGGATCAGGCGATGTTAAGTACCACTTGGGTACCGAAGGCGTATTCACCGCTGAATCTGGTGCGCAGACCAAGATTTATCTTGCCGCTAACCCTTCACACCTCGAAGCGGTAAACCCAGTACTTGAAGGCATTGTTCGCGCCAAGCAGGACAAGTTAAATGTTAAAGATCTCTTCTCAGTTCTTCCTATTTTGCTTCATGGAGATGCATCCTTTGCAGGCCAGGGAATTAACTTTGAAACTCTCCAGTTATCTCAACTAAAGGGCTACCGCACAGGTGGAACAGTTCATATCGTTGTAAATAACCAGGTTGGTTTCACAACTTCACCTCACGCATCCCGTACATCACGTTACTCAACAGATGTTGCCAAGGTAATTGAGGCTCCGGTCTTCCATGTAAATGGCGATGATCCTGAAGCATGTGTTCGTGTTGCTCGTTTAGCTTTTGAATATCGCCAGGCATTCCATAAAGATGTAGTGATCGACATGGTTTGCTACCGTCGTCGTGGCCACAATGAAGGCGATGAGCCAAGCTTCACACAACCGATGATGTACAAGTTAATTGATGCCAAGCGCTCAACTCGTACCTTGTACACCGAATCACTTATTGGACGCGGAGATATCACTCCTGAGGAAGCCGAACAGTTAGCGCGCGACTACCAGACTCAACTTGAAGAAGTTTATGCGTCAGTGGCGAACTACCAAGAAGAGCACGATCCAAACTTCCAGCCACCAGTTGTTCCAAATGCCGAAGATGTACCAACATTTATTTCGGAAGCAACTGTTCGCGAGATTGCGGCAACGCAGCTAGCAATTCCAGAAGGTTTCCATATCCATCCAAAGATGCTTCCACAGCTGCAAAAGCGTGCTGAATCAATTAATGATGGAACTATTGACTGGTCAACAGGTGAAATGCTCGCCTTCGGTTCACTTCTTAAAGAAGGTCGTCCAGTTCGCTTAGCGGGACAGGATTCTCGTCGCGGAACATTTAGCAACCGTCACGCAGTAGTTGTAGATAAAGAAAATGGCTCTGATTGGACTCCGCTTCGTTCGCTAGTTTCCGATGAAAGCCAGTTCTTCGTTGTTGATTCGCTGCTATCTGAATACGCTGCAATGGGCTTTGAATATGGATATTCCGTTGCCCGCCCAGAAGCGCTTGTGCTTTGGGAAGGCCAGTTCGGTGACTTCGCCAATGGCGCTCAAACCGTTATCGATGAATTCATCTCATCTGCTCTACAAAAGTGGGGCGAGCGTTCATCGGTTGTCTTACTTCTGCCACATGGTTATGAAGGACAAGGCCCAGATCACTCATCTGCTCGCATCGAGCGCTTCTTATCGCTTGCTGCAGAAAAGAATATGACGATCGCACAGCCATCAACGCCGGCGTCTTACTTCCACTTGCTGCGCTTCCACGCTGCAAATCCAAAACGCCGTCCAATGGTTGTCTTCACACCGAAGTCAATGCTTCGCTTGCGCGCAGCAGCTTCATCAATTAGTGATTTCACGTCTGGAACGTTCTTGCCGGTAATTGGTGATGTGACAGTTAATAACGCATCACGTTTGATCTACTGCTCAGGAAAGATTTATCACGACTTAGTTGCGGAGCGCGCTCGTCTAAATGACAACAGCACTGCAATTGTTCGCGTGGAACGTCTCTATCCACTTCCAGTTGCACAAATGGAAGTTGAAGCGAAGAAGCATCCAAATGCGAACTTACTCTGGGTACAAGATGAACCTGCTAACCAAGGTCCATGGCCACACGTTGCACTGAGCACCACTGAAGCTATCGGTGGAACTGCAGTCGACGGCCGCGTTCTTCGCAGAATTTCTCGTCGCGCATCAGCATCTCCTGCAACTGGTAACCACCACTTGCACGAGGAAGAGGCTAAAGCGTTGATGTACGAAGCATTTACGCGTTAATTTTTCTTTATTCGCGTAATCACGTTTCCGATGATTTCGGCCTGACTTAAGAAACCCCATTTGCGAGAATCAGTTCCGGCTTCGTTATCGCTTAGAACGTAATAACTCTTCTTGCCGTCTTTATCTATTGCGATTTCAGCGATCCGCTTTATGTAGAAAATGCCTGGCTGCGATTCGCGTTCTATAACAACGACATCGCCCACGCGTAGATATAGGTATTTCTTGCCGAAGAAACCGTAGTGAACAAGCAGCCAATCAAGGGGGTTATAGGTCGGCTGCATTGAGGTGCCCTCGACGATCACGCGACCGAAGATGCCAAATATGCCCATGGGCGGTAGTCTCACACATACAGGTTTTGAAATAAAGATAAGAAAATAAAGGGAGAGAAAATGAAGAAGTTCTTCACACCAAAGGTAACTGTCCACGCACACTGCGATCTGCCATGCGGTGTTTACGATCCAGCACAGGCAAAGATCGAAGCGCTCTCAGTTAAGGCATGCATGGAAAAGTATGCAGCTAACCCAGATGCAGATTTCCGCTCACGTTCTGTTGCAATTAAAGAAGAGCGTTCACACCAAGTTAAAGAGCACCTCTGGGTCCTCTGGACTGATTACTTTAAGGCTCCACACTTTGAGGCATACCCACAACTTCACTCACTCTTTAACGAGGCGACAAAGTTGGCAGGAGCTGCCGGCACAAAGGGAACTCAAGACATTGCAGTTGCAGATAAGTTGATCGCAAAGATCGATGAAATTGCAGAGATCTTCTGGGCCACCAAGAAAGCTTAATTATCTGAAGATTTAATTAAAGATTGCGCGGCGGTGCGGGCGAGGAAAGATACTCGCTCCACCGCCGTTCTTTCTATTATGGCAAAAGCGATGTGGCGCTCACCTTCGTAGATATCGCACTCAAAAATCATCGAACGCCCATCCATCTCAGTACAACGCGCAGTTCCCCGAATTTCTGAACCAATTCCAACTGATTCGATAACGGATACATCAAATTTATCAACGATCGTTGTTTCGCCAGTCTCTAAATACTCGCCAAGTGCTGCAACACAGGCGCTCTCCATGACGCTCATTAAATGGCCCGGGGCAAGAATCGGCAGATCCGAAATTCCCATTGCTAAACAGGTATCACCAGGGCGAACGGTCATTACTGAGAAACCGACCGCTCCAATTACTTCATCTGCTGGGCGCATAAACCTTGAGTTACTTTTCGTCGTCGATGAAGTGCTGGACGTGAGTTTGTTCAATCTGAATTTCGCGATGTTCCACGTTGCCAAATTCGTCGATTTCAATTGAAATTTCAGTCATGCTGTATTGAGTTACAACTTCGGTAACTCCAGCACCCGTTGCTTGACGTAGCAGCTGCTCATGGATGCTGCGATGAAGATCTTCTGGTGCCTTCTCATCGCATGAACGACGCAACACATCCTGCAAGAGGGTGTGCATCGCTTGTTCGTGCTCAACTTCGGCGCGACAAGCGGCGCAAGTATTTAAGTGAGACTCAATCGCTTGCGGATTGCGAGTCTCTTCAACAACGCCTTCGATGATGAAGACAACGGAGGAGAGAACTTCAATACATGGAATCTCTTCGAGATGGCTCATGCCTTCTCCCCCTTTCCACCGGTGGAGTAGCCGAGCTCTTTTGCATAGTCCGCTAACTTTTCGCGCAACAATTTACGACCGCGATGTAGCCGTGACATAACAGTGCCCGCAGGAACATTTACAATATCTGCGATCTCTTTATAAGAAAAACCTTCAACGTCGGCTAAGTAAACAGCGATGCGAAATTCTTCGGGGATCTCCTGCAATGCGCGCTTGATATCGCTATCTGGCAAGTTTTCTAGAGCTTCCGCTTCTGCAGATTTTCCGAGATCACTTGTATGCGATTGCGCTTCAGCTAACTGCCAATCTTCAAGTTCGCCAGCGGCAAGCTGTGGGCGGCGCTGGTCTTTGCGATAAGAGTTGATAAAGGTTGTAGTTAACACGCGATATAACCAAGCGCGCAGATTGGTGCCTTCTTCAAATTGGTGGAATGAGTTAAATGCTTTTAGGTAAGTATCTTGGACTAAATCGCGCGCATCTTCGGGATTCTTTGTATAACGAAGAGCTGCTGCATATAACTGGTCCATGAACACAAGGGCATCGCGCTCGAACCGAGTGTTGCGATCGGAAGCGCTTTCTAGGACTAGATCTTTAGATGCCATCTCTTACACACTATCCCAAAGTTGTTGAAAACGCTCTTTATGCGAGGGCCTAAAAGAGGGTCTGGGCCTCGCCTAATTCGATCTCATCGATTAGCTCGGGGCCGTTATTTGCCACCACGTTTACGCGCGATGACACAGGGCGCGTCACCAAACCGGCGGCCGGATCCGAGTTATGCATTAGCGCAATCAAATCTTCAATTTCGCGATTCTTCGGATTTAACCAATCGTTCCATTTAGCACGTTCCATAAAGACCGGCATGCGGCTGTGAATTGTTGCTAACTCACCAACTGCTTCGCGAGTAATGATCGCAGCGGATTGAATCTCTTCACCCTTCTCATTTTTCCAAGTGCTCCAGATTCCGGCGATGGAAAGTGATTTATTGGGATCGGCAGAAGTTATATAGAAAGGTTGTTTCGGCGGATACTTTCCTAAAGAAGTCGCCCATTCGTAATAACCAGTTGCCGGGACTAAACATCGCGTTGTCCGAAATGCCTGGCGAAATGTTGGTTTCTCATGAATTGATTCACTGCGCGCATTTATTGCATGTGATTGCGAAGCGCGGGCTTCGGCAAAGTTCTTCTGCCACGGCGCGATAATTCCCCACGACGCGCTATCTAATATTCTCTCTAAAGAATTGGCGTTGCCCGGTGTATCGCGAATTATGTAGATCTCATTGGTGGGTGCGATATTCCAGTTAAGCGGCAGCGAAGCATCAAGGGTTGATCCATCGAGATCGAATCTTTCGATGATCTCGTCCATCCCCTGCGCTTGGGCATAACGACCGCACATAGGTAGAGAGTAGACTGCCGCTTATGCTCTGGCCCGCTCCATTTCGTGGAGATGAGAAAGTCAGCGCGCGAGTAGTAATCCCGGGATCAAAATCGGTGACCAACCGCGCGTTAATTCTTGCTGCTCAGGCCAAGAGCCCTTCACTTTTAAAGCGTCCACTTATCTCTCGCGATACCGAGTTAATGGTTGCCGGGCTTCGCGCGATGGGCGTATCTATAAAAGAAACCGATTTGGCCTGGGAGATAACTCCTGCCCCACTTCGCGGACCTGCAAAGGTAGATGTTGGAAACGCCGGAACCGTTATGCGCTTCCTGCCGCCACTTTCTGCGCTGGTGCAAGGCGATATTTCATTTGATGGAGATCCCCGCTCTTACGAGCGACCACTTGGTCCAGTTATCTCTGCCCTTGAAGATCTCGGAATCGAAATTGAACACGATGGTCGTTACAGCTTGCCAATGATTGTAAAAGGTAAAGGTCAGATACCTGGCGGTTCACTAACCATCGATGCCAGTGCATCTAGCCAATTCTTATCCGCACTTCTGTTAATCGCACCTAGTACACGTGATGGAATCGTTGCAACGCATAAAGGTGGACCACTTCCTTCGATGCCACACATTGATATGACTGTGCAGATGCTCCGTGATTTCGGCGCTAAGGTAAAAGTTGATAAAGCCGCCAATAGCTGGAGCGTTTCTGCTGGTGCACTTCAAGGACAAGATTTAGTTATCGAACCAGATCTTTCTAATGCAGCACCTTTTCTTTCTATTGCCATGGTGTGCGGCGGATCAATCACGATCGCTGATTGGCCAGAAGTTACTACTCAACCTGGTGATCAACTTCGCGAAATCTTGGCTGCAATGGGCGCAACAATTACGCGCGGCAAAGATGGCCTAACTATTACAGGCGGAGAAAGCATTCACGGGATCGATATCGATCTGCACGATGTTGGCGAGTTAACTCCTGCGATCGCTGCTCTCGCAGCCCTGGCAGATTCTCCTTCGCATCTGCGCGGTATTGGTCACTTACGTCTTCACGAAACAGATCGTTTAGCTGCGCTAACCCGCGAAATCAACTCACTTGGTGGCAACGTGGTTGAGGATGAAACTTCGCTTCATATAACTCCACATGGTGCGATGGGTAAAGGTTTACATGGCGGTACCTTCCACACATACGAAGACCATCGCCTTGCAACTGCTGGAGCAGTCATCGGCTTAGTTATTCCTGGCGTTGAAATCGAAAACGTTGCTACAACCCGTAAGACCTTGCCTGATTTTCCTGGGCTTTGGCAGAGTTTGGTCTCATGACGCCGCGCGAATTTGATGAATCCGATGCGCGAGTTCGCCCCGCGCGCAGAACTCGCCCAAGAAGTAAAGATCGTCCGGCACATGCCGATGCCATTCAAGCCTTAGTAACAACAGTTGATCGTGGTCGCACTACATGCATAACCGATGGCGGCGTAATTGTTACGGCAATGAAGGCGCGCGAGATGGGGCCTAAATCTGTAGTAGTTGGGGATTTAGTTAATCTCGTTGGCGATGTTTCTGGCACTGAAGGAACTTTGGCGCGAATTGTTTCCATTGCACCACGTCGCAATAGTTTAAGTAGAACAGTTGATGACGCTGCCAAGATGGAGCGCACTATCGTGGCCAATATTGATCAATTGGTAATTGTGGTTGCTGCAGCTAACCCAGAACCACGTCGCGGGCTAATCGATCGCTTCTTAGTCTGCGCGTTTCATGAAAATATCAAACCTATTTTGCTGGTCACTAAAACCGACGTTGCGCCAGTTCCAGATTTCTTACATGAATACGAAAGTCTCGGCGTTGAAATTGCAACGGCAGCGATTAAATCTGAATCTCGAGAAGCAGATTTAACTAATCTCTTTACGCTATTAAATGGCAATACTTCGGTATTGGTTGGACACTCGGGTGTTGGTAAATCAACGCTAATTAACGCCCTCGTTCCGCACGCGGATCGCGTAACCGGAGATGTAAATGATGTCACTGGACGCGGCCGCCACACATCTTCGAGTGCGATCGCCCTTCCCTTAGCTCCCGATCTTTCACCATCACAGGGTTGGATTATTGATACGCCTGGTATTCGCGCTTTCGGCTTGGCCCATCTTGATTCCAATCGCATAGTTGCAGCATTTAGCGATCTCTATGAGGTCACCCAAACCTGCATGCCAAACTGCTCACACCACGAAATCGGCTGCCGATTAAATGAATGGGCCAATCCAGATGGCGTAGTAAATGTTGAGCGCTCGGCTCGTGTGGCAAGTCTGAGATCACTTTTGGAACTTAAAGATTCAAACCCGCCCGCGCTAGACTGACAACATGTCCTTTACGCGCGGAAATGATTTAGCGCTGGCGATGCGCCTGGCAGATGCTGCAGATTCAATTACTTTGGCGCGCTATCAATCTATTGATTTAGTTGTATCAACCAAACCGGATAACACTCCAGTTACCGATGCAGATAAAGCCGCTGAAGAAGCTATCCGCGCACTGCTAAAAAACCACCGCCCTGATGATGGAATCGTTGGCGAAGAATTTGGAAGCGATGCCGGCGGAGCGCAGCGTTATTGGGTGATTGATCCGATTGATGGCACTAAGAATTTTTTACGCGGAGTACCCACTTGGGCCACGCTAATTGGTTTAATTGAAAAGCAGGGCGATGGTCGCGAAGTTGTAGTTGTCGGCGTTGTGAGCGCACCAGCGCTATTTCGTCGTTGGCATGCCAGCGAAGGCAACGGAGCATTCGTGTCAGTAAATAAAGGAACTCCTGAAAGACTCAAAGTTTCGCAAGTAAGCGAAGTTAAAGATGCATCTATTTCTTACTCTGACTTTATTGGGTGGGGCGAAAGATTGGCACCGTTCCAAGAATTAATGGCAGCGGCTTGGCGCACTCGTGGCATTGGCGATTTCTGGTCACATATGTTGGTTGCCGAAGGCGCGGTCGATGTTGCGGCAGAACCATCGCTTGCAGTCTGGGATATGGCCGCGCTCGACATCATTGTGCGCGAAGCTGGCGGAAGATTTACCAATGTGGCGGGTGTTGATGGAAGTCTCGGTGGCAGCGGGCTTTCTACAAACTCTGCAATCCATCAGAAGATTGTGGATGCGCTAAATGGCCGCTGAAGCCACCAAGACAGTCTTAACTCCCCGCACATTCTCAATATCGGGAATGACCTGCTCCTCATGTGTAAATTCCATTGAAAGTTCGCTCAACTCTTTAAGCGGAGTAAGCGCCAGCGTTAACTTTGCGACAGAAACCGTGCATGTATTGGCACCTGCCGAAGTAAAGACAGCAGATTTAATTAAGAAGATTAAGAGCGCGGGCTACGGTGCGGTGCTGATAGAAGATGGCGCAGGACCTGCCATGCACAATAAGAAATCTGGGGTTGCACTCTTCTTTGCGATTTTATTTGCAGTGCCCGCGATCCTGGTTTCTATGGTTGATCAATGGCGCGAGCGAATTGATACTGAAATTCTTCTAACGCTCGATTATTTCAATATCTTGCACCCGCTTTATTCACCTGCAGCATGGCTTGCTATTGGACTCACCGCACCTTTGATTTTGGTTGTCGCCTATCCAATTCATCGTGCGGCGGTTCGAAACTTCTTACATCCAACAATGGATTCGCTAATCTCTCTTGGATCATTTAGCGCCTTCGGTTGGTCTATCTATTCAAATGCCACCGGGCAAGGAGATGTCTATACCGAAGTAGCCGCAGGCGTTTTGTTATTTGTAATTCTCGGACGCCACTTAGAATCTCGCGCCAAGCGTCGCGCCAGCAGTGCGCTCTCATCTTTACTTGCCCTGAGCTCTAAGGAAGTAACTGTTCTGCGCAAAGGCCTGGAAGTAATCATTCCGATTTCAGAGCTACAAATTGGCGATGACTTCGTGGTTAAGCCAGGTGCGCGCATTCCAACTGATGGATTGGTTATCTCGGGTACATCATCGGTGAATAACTCGATGATGACTGGTGAATCAACTCCTGTTGAAGTTGGTCCAGGATCTCGCGTCATTGGGGCATCACTTAATAACAACGGTCGCATAATCGTGCGGGCAACCCGCATCGGTAGTGATACCGAACTGGCGCGCATAACTGCGATGGTCGTACAAGCCCAAGGAAATAAGGCGCCAATTCAGCGTTTAGCTGACCGCATTGCCGCAGTATTTGTTCCGGTTGTTACAACGCTTGCTCTTGGCACCTTCTTTGCTTGGTATTACTTAGGAAATAGCGGCGAAGGCAGCACAGTTGCACAATCAATTCAGATCGCCATCACCGTATTGGTAATCGCATGCCCATGCGCACTTGGTCTGGCCACACCGGTTGCCCTACTTGTTGCATCTGGGCGAGGTGCAACCCGTGGCATCGTGTTACGTCAACCACGAGTATTAGAACTTGCTCGAAAAGTTGATGTGGTTGTACTCGACAAAACCGGCACCTTAACAACTGGTGTTATGAAAGTACACGAGACAACTATTCCGACGAGTGCACATAAAGTTCTTGGCGCGACATATGCACCGTTCTTAAATGAGAAAACTATTCTTGCGACAGCTCTCTCCCTGGAATTAGCTAACGACCATCCAGTTGCGCAAGCGATCGCATCTCATGCTCTGGCAAATGGTGCGGCCCGTAAAGAAGTTGTGGAATTTACCCAAACACCTGGTGCGGGAGTTGCCGGACGAGTTTTGCTCGGAGAGATCTCACCTGTAGTACTTATTGGAACACCCAAAGCAATCGCACACAGCGCAACGACATTTGATCCAGATATTCAAAGTGCTATTTCGCGCGCCGAAGATCTTGGCCACAGCGTCTCAGTTCTTGCTTGGGATGGCGTTGCTATCGCTGTCTTTGCAACTGGTGATCAGGTCAAGCCTGATGCCGCGGCAACAATTAGCGCGCTGGTTGATAAGGGGATAACTCCGTGGTTAATCACTGGAGATAACGAAGAAAGTGCGGGCGCTATCGCTCGTGCAGTCGGCATCAAGGGCGAGCATGTAATTGCCCGCGCGCTACCTGAGGAAAAACTTGATCGAGTAAACGCTCTAAAGTCAGCGGGCCACACTGTTTTAATGATTGGTGACGGCATTAACGATGCCGCAGCGCTTGCCGCAGCCGATTTAAGTATGGCGATGGGAACTGGCACAGATTCGGCTATTTCATCTGCGGATATAACTTTGATGCGCCCAGAGTTAATGAGCGTTGTTGATGCACTTAATCTTTCTAAGCGAACCTTAAAGACAATCAAAGTTAATCTGGGATGGGCCTTTGCCTACAACGTAATCGGTATTCCAATTGCTGCCGCAGGAGCGCTAACTCCGATGTATGCAGCGGCTGCGATGGCACTTAGCTCGTTATTTGTGGTTAGCAATTCGCTAACCATTAAATAGTTAGATTACTTGAGGCGGAAAGTTGGGTACTCGTCTGTTACGAGTAGCAACATATAGCCCTGAACACGGTTCCAGTAAGCAAATGTTCCGAGAACGATTTCGCCAGCCCATGCTGGGTACTTTCCGGTTGCTGATGTCTGCACCCAGGCAATAACTGATACGAAGAGCGAAAGAACTATGTAAATCGTTCCGACGATGTAGTGAGGAATCGCAAGGAACCACTTAATCAGCGGCATTCCGCGCTTTAGCTTTGCGCCACCTTCAACATCAGGGAAAAGAATTGCCACGTTTGGATTGCGTTCGATCGATGGATAGTCATCGTTTAACAAGAAAATATATGCAAATACGCGAGTTCCAAGTTCAAGAACTGCATGGTTGAAGGTGAGTACAAAACTTGGATATTTCTTGCGGAAGAGAAGCGCCAGGACGGTTGGAATAAAGACAACACCGGCCGCGCCAATTCCGTTATCGGAACCTTCGCTCCAAGTAGATGTCGAGAAAGTTGCTAGAAAGATAAAGGCGGGAAGAGCCAAGATGCCGCGCCAGAAGACGGTCTTGCGGTTTCGTCCGGTATGTAAAACTTTGACAGTTGTAGTTACTTGATTAGACATATTTAGACCTCAATCTAGTAGCGGGGGCAGGATTTGAACCTACGACCTCTGGGTTATGAGCCCAGCGAGCTACCGAGCTGCTCCACCCCGCGTCGGAAGTGTCAGTCTAAAGGGTCGAGATGTAATAGCCAAATCCGCTAATTAAAGCGGGATTGAAATTACTTTCGCGCTTCAGCAGCGATCGCGGCAGCAAGTGCTGCCTTTAAGCGATCTTGCGCGCGACCGTAAGCAGCAAAGTCGCCCTTAGCGAGTGCGGCATTACCATCGGAGAGCGCTTGTCTTGCGTTTTGCAACGCTGACTTCAGATCCTCAGATGCGTTATTGGTTGTTGAAGTTACTGGCGAACCACTTGAAGATGTTCCGGAGTTTCCACCGAAGACTTGATCAAGTGCGCCCTTAAGTGAACTATCAAAACCAATTACATCTCCGAATGAGACGAGAACTTTCTGCAATAGTGGATATGCCGCAGAGTTAGAGGTCGCCATTACATAAACCGGTTGCACGTAAAGAAGTCCACCGCCGACAGGCAACGTTAACAAGTTACCTAGAACAACATCAGATCCACCTTGGCGGAGCAATGAAAGTGAGTTCGCTACTTCAGGTTTTGCTTCGAAGTTAGATGCAACCTGTGAAGGTCCTGCCACGTTTGTGCTTCGTGGTAATTGCAGCACAGTAATTTTGCCGTAGTTAGGACCATAGTTTGAATCAACTACTGCAAATGCAGAAAGGTTTTCACGACCACCACGTGGAACGAATGGCGTTGTCAAAGTAAATGTTGGCTTGTCAGATCCTGGCATTTCTAGCGTCATGTAATACGGAGGTTGAGCTCCCGCATTGGCACCGAATGTTGAAGGATCGCGAGGTACGCGCCAGAAATCTTGTCCGCCGTAAAACGCTGCGGCAGTTTGTACGTGATAAGAGCTAAGAACATCGCGCTGTACGCGGAACATATCTTCCGGATAGCGAATGTGCTCAAGAAGTTGCTTAGACATCTTGCTCTTTGGAGTAACGGTATTTGGGAAGGCCTTCATCCAGGTCTTTAGAACTGGATCTTTCTCATCCCACTGGTAGAGCACAACAGTGCCGTCATAGGCGTCAACAGTGGCTTTCACAGAGTTGCGGATGTAGTTAATGTTTTGATTCTGCTGGGCAGTAATTGATGTTGAGTTTGCAGTCAGCGCATCAGTTGTTGCCGAACCTAGCGCTGTGGTTTGCGCATATGGATAGCCGGCGCTTGTTGTGTAGCCATCGATAATCCATTGGATCTTGCCATCAACAATCGCTGGGTATGGATCTCCATCAAGAGTTAGCCAAGGAGCAACCTTGGCAACGCGTTCGCGTGGGGAACGGATATAGAGAATCTTTGATTCTGAGTTGATCAAACTTGAGAGAACAATGCGTTGTTCTTGATATTGGATTGCAAAGAGCAACTTGTTTAACAAGCCACCCATTGGAACTCCACCTTTACCTGTGTAGGTGTAGTTCTTCTGACCGTTTGCCGATGAATCATCTGGGAAGTCGAATTCAACTGGAGTATCGGTCTTTGGTCCACCGATGATTGAGTAATCAGGAACGTTCTCACCAAAGTAAATGCGTGGTTGGAATTTTCCGAGACCTGTTGTTGGAGGAAGATCTCCAACTAAGAAGTTTGGCTTGCCATCAGCATCGACAGTGTTTCCAAATGCTGAAACAAAACCGAAACCGTGGGTGTAAACCAAGTGGTCGTTAATCCAGTTACGGCTTGGGTTGCCATCAATATTTAATTCGCGAACTGCAACGACAGCATCGCGTTGCACGCCGTTAACGGTGTAACGATCAATATCGAGTGATTCTGGGAATGTGTAATAAGGCTTGATCTGCTGCAATTGACGGAACGTCGCAGAGAGCACGTTTGGATCCATCAAGCGGATATTTGCAATTGTTGCGGCATCGTTAGCGAGCTGACCTGAATTCGTTGAGAGAGTTGCTTGGTAATCCTTCATTTCAACGCCTGTAAGATCGTAAGCCGCGCGTGTGGCATCAATATTTCGCTGAATATATGGCGCTTCCTTAGATGATTCAGAAGGCTTTACCTGGAACTGCTGTACCGCTCCTGGGTAAACCCCAGCGATAAGCACTGAAGCACCAACCATTAGCGCAGTGCCTGCTGCAGGCAAGAGCCAAGATTTGCGAACAATGTTTGCAAAGAAGAGAAGTGAGCAGATAACTGCAATTGCCGCCAAGATTGATTTGGCGGGAAGGGTTGCATTTACATCGGTGTAGGTAAGACCGGTTATCAAACGGCTCTCTTTTAGCGCGAGTGCGTAGCGATCGAACCAGTAAGCCACTGCCTTCATGAGAACGATCGAGCCAAGAAGCACAGAGAGTTGAACGCGCGCTGCCACAGTGGTGCGCTCTTCGCGAACTTGTGGGCGGATTCCGCCGTAGATGTAATGAACTGCAACGCTAGCGAGCGTTGCCAAAATTAGAGTTGAGATCGCCCAGCCAATTAGTGTTTGCAAGAACGGCAAGCGGAAAGCGAAGAATGAGATATCAAGACCAAATTGCGGATCCTTCACGCCAAATGGAGTTGAGTTTCTAAAGAGCAACCAAGAGCCCCAAAGATTTGTCGCACTTGTTCCGCCGAAATAGAACAACACAACTGCAATACCAGCCAGCGCCAATTTACGAATTGGATCGATCGTTGCGCGATAGCGCTCGAGGTTGTCGGCTTCAATTGAAGTTGGAACATAAAACGGGCGACGACGATATGCGATGTAAACATTTGAGGTGATGACAAGTGATGTGAGAAGTCCTGCTATGACAAAGAGCGCTGCCTTTGTGGTGAGAACTGTTGTCCATACACCTGTGAAACCAACTGATTTAAACCAGAGCCAATCGACATAGAAACCGCTCAACGCAACGAGTGCGCCGGCAATAACTGCCAAAATAATTAGAGTAAGTGCTAGCGGGCTTGGCTTTTTCATCATGCTCCTAAGTTAGCGCACCCTTGCGGGTCTTCCGAATTGAAGGCCGTTATCGCCTCTTTTAGGCTACCTACGGCTGCGACTTTTATCCCATCTGGAATTGTCGCCAGGTTTGGTGCAAGGTCTTTGCAATTAGCTCTTGGCACAAGTACGAGAGTCGCTCCCGCTTTCTTGGCGGCCAAAATTTTCTCAGCAACTCCCCCGATACTTCCCACATTTGCTCGACCATCAATTGTTCCGGTTACTGCAACGCTCTTTCCCTGCAAAATATTCTCGGGAGTTAACAACTCCACGATGGCGATAGCAAATGCCAGCCCGCCACTTGGTCCGCCAGTTTTGGCGAGCGAAATTTCGATATCACTCGGCTTGATTGATGCCGGCACCTGGCCAGGAAAATACTTATCCAAATAATCCAGCGCCGCGACCTTTGCAGTGATCTGCGAATCGACCATCTCGGTCTTGGCGATCGCCTTTTCGGCTTCGGCGCTACGACCATCTTTATAGAAGAGCGAACGCGGCATAACCGCGTGATCACTGCGCATCCAGGAGTAAATCAATTGGCCGCCGGTTACGTAGGCCGCGGGGTTGGTGATCAATATAGAGAGGAGATACAACTTGTCATCGCTCTTATAAATCTTCAGATCAGCAGGTGCGGTTTTTGAGGCGGTGATCGTCTTCTCTAAAACATTTTGCGCATTACCTGGCATTAGTACTACGAAAGGTAGTGGAGCCAAAATTGCGCACCCAAAGAAGATAGTAAGAATGAAAGCGGCGGTACGGGGAAGGCGATAGCTCACGAGAATTAGTCGCTTGAAGCAGAACCACCAGATGCGCCATCAGCTGCGCTATCTGTAGATGTATCGGTTGAGTCTTGATCGGTTGCCGCAGTAAACGTTGTTATCTCGGCGGTCCGGAAAGAATCCTGAAAACGTTGAAATTGGCCGACTGAACGGGTGGTTTCAGATTCGAACTTTGATTTAAATTGCGTAACCCAAACCACATAGCCAAGGGCTCCTAAAAGCCCAGCAAGCGGGATAACCCACCAAATAAGGGCCATGAAAGCGTTGGACATGTTGGATAGCCTAGCGCCTGCGGGAAGAAATTTCGCACCCGAGGTGTTGTACCCGAAACAGAGAAAACAGAGAATGGAGTCAGGTGATGGCTGGTTTTGGATTTACTCCAAATGATCCTAACGATCCCAATAACTCCAATAATTCTGAAAATGAAGGCGGTCCAGATTTCGAAGCGATGATGCGCCAGATGCAAGAACAGATGAAGGCGCAATTTGAACAACTAGGAATTAATCCAGTTGGTTTTGTAAATCCATTTACAACTCTCTTTTCACAATCTGGTAAAACTGGCAATTCCGGTAAGGAAGAAGTTCTCTCAATCGCGACTGCGCGCGATACCGCTCGAAAATTCGTTTCAACTCAAGGACTTAAACCTCTTGGAACAAAAGAGGCTTCAGTTGTTGAAAGCGCTTTTGATATCTCTGAACTTTGGCTAAATGAAGCAACTGCTTTTCCGGCAACAGGTTCTGTACCAACTGCGGTTAGTCGAATGGACTGGGTCAACGAAACGATTTCAGGTTGGCATAAAATTATCGAGCCACTTGCCGCAGGTTTGTCATCTGCAATTTCAGATCTGATGGATCAAGCGATGAACGCGCAAGCGGCCGATCCTGGGCAAAGCCAGCCGCCTATCGAAATGATCACGATGATGCTGCGCTCCTTTATTGGCACGATGATCGCAACCCAATTGGGGCAATCCATAGGCACACTCGCGATCAGCGTTACGGGCGCTCACGATGTGGGCTTGCCGCTGCTTGATCCAGCTCGTGCCATCGTTGTCCCCGAAAATATCGAAAACTGGGCAACTGATTTAGAGATCGCCAAATCTGAAGTCTTTATCTTTCACGCACTTCGCGAAGGCGCGGTAGCACGTTTATTTGCCCATAATCCTTGGCTGGTTTCTTACATTCAAAGCGCAGTTGTTGAATATGGCAAAGGAATTCACATCGATATTGATGCGATTCAACGCCAAGCTCAAGATGCGTTTGAAGGCATGCAGGAAGGCGCCGGCGAAGGCGAAGCAATTTCATTTGCTTTAGATAATGGAATATTCACGCCTGAAGAATCACCTGCGCAGAAGAACGCGCTTTTAAAACTCGAAACTGTATTGGCGTTAATTGATGGTTGGACCGATGAAGTTGTTTCACTCGCTGCTGGAGATCGAATTCCAAGTATCGAACAACTTCGCGAAACACATCGCCGTCGTCGCGCCGCATCTGCGCCAGCGCAACAACTTTTCTCATCGATGCTTGGATTACAAGTTTCGCCAAAGCTCACTCGCGAAGCTAGCAACTTCTGGAAGAAGATCCGTGAACTAAAGAGCGTTGGCGAGCGCGATCAGATTTGGAGCGGTTTACTTCCAACTGCTGATGATTTATTGGATCCTGAGAAGTTTTTAAATAGCACTTCTATTCCAGATGATTTATCTGGGTTGCTTTAACTCACAGATAGAAAAGCGAAGTCCCCGGTCGCACATTCTTTATCTGCCTTCCCCTTGCAGATATAGAACGGTTATCCGAGGACTTCGTAGGCGCAACTTATGACCAAAAGTGCCGAGAATCAAATAGAAACCGTTTTGACACGCATCTAATTTCTGTTGTAGTGCGAAACATTATTTACCTAAATCTCTCAACACGTACTTGAGATATCGCAAATGGATAAGTCATTCGCGAATTCGACGAGTACTTTTTACCTATGGCATTTGATGACCTGGCGAAATCTGATGAAGAGGAGCTAACCCTTCCTGGAATTTCAGAGGGTGAGATTTTGGTTATTCGCTCTGCCCGGCGAAAGCGAAATATCTCGGCCTACCGCCAAGGTGGACGAATCATCGTCTCGATCCCTGCGCGCATGAGCAAAGCCGATGAGCACGCGATCGTTCCAGAGATGATCGCCAAGATCCGCAGCCAAGAACAGGCGCGCACACCGAGCGAAGAGCGCCTCATGGAGCGCGCAAACGAACTAATGGCATCCCTAGCCCCAGAAATAACTGCCCGTCCCGCCTCAATCAACTGGCGCCCGATGCGCGAGCGCTGGGGATCATGCACCAGCGTCGATCGCACGATTCGGATCTCAGATCGCCTCAAACTCGCTCCGGATTACGCTCTGGACTATGTCCTCTTCCACGAGGCTATCCATCTGGAGCACTTTGACCATGGCGCAGCCTTTACCGAGGTCTTGGCCCGTTTTGAGGACTCCGAGCTGGCCAGCGCCTATTTGGATGGGTATGAAGCGGCAGAACGCGCCTTGGCTGAGCCTGTTGAGCTAAAAAAACTCCGCACAAACAGGGGCTAGTTGAGCGTATTTGAGCGTGGCGAGGGGTATCGTCGTGCTTGCACGCGTGGGCGCTCAGAGCCCATTCGGCGATTGGAGGCAAATCATGACAGCAGAGACATACAAGGGTGACGCTTACTGCGTTAAGTGCAAAGAGAAGCGTGACTTCGAAGGCACTGTGAAGATCTCAGACTCTGGTCGTCGCATGGCACAGGGCATCTGCCCAGTCTGTGGCACCAAGGTCAACAGAATTCTTGGCAAGGCTCAGTAACACCCGAACTTAATAAATTCACCCCGTGGTCATCACAAGTTGATGAGCACGGGGTGAATTTATTTTTATCCCCTGCGTAAATATTCGTGCGCGTAAATTGCACTCGCCCACAGCCTCACCGCGCTTAACTGCGCTTAACGCCAATCCTTCGCAGATGACAACTACCCAGATCACCCGGACTGCAACAACTCAGAGCCCAAAACTTAAAGATGGCGTTTGGTTCTACCGCCAAAGCCACGTTACTAATGGCTACCTCATTGGAAATTCGCGCTCGCAGGTTGCGATCTACTCCAGCGATGCCCCTGCGCTTTATTCGGCGCTAATGGCCGGCGCCAGCCGTAATGAAATCTGCGCCAACTTATCTATCTCGCATGAAAGCTTTGAAGAGCTACTCGCCGAACTTGCCGCGAGTGATCTATTGCAGACCACAGAGAGTGCGATTCAGATATCGCAGAGATTTATCTCGCAGATTGCAGAGCG